>Ga0209013_10005418_pt1 | contig 10991 bp, 8 predicted proteins | sample Cruoilmetagenom2_FD_187291 | JGI IMG/M metagenome (GOLD analysis project Ga0209013, IMG submission 187291) | Oil polluted marine microbial communities from Coal Oil Point, Santa Barbara, California, USA - Sample 2 (SPAdes) (version 2) | ecosystem: Environmental > Aquatic > Marine > Oil seeps ...
TATTGTTATCGTCGACCATACCCATATTGTAGGTTTGATGCGTATAGATATCGCCAAGGATTAGATCCACATAGGTTTGGTTGCCGAGTACGATATCTTGGAAGATCTGCAGGCTGAATTGGCCAAATTCTATCGCCCATTTGCCCATATCTTCAATTTCCTTGCGCTGCTCCTCGGTAATACCCTTCGTGAGACCGCCGGGGATCGAAGTGCACGGGTGGACTTTTCGCCCGCCAATCATCTCAACGATTGTGTGACCATACTTGCGGGCTTGGATCACTTTGCCACCGATCTCCAATCCGACTTTGTGGATAACACCTAAGATATTTCTTTCTGCTACCGGTGCATCAGGCCCCATAATAAAATCTGGCCCACCCAAAGCATAAAAGTGAGTGGTGTGGTCAGTGAAGTAAAAGCCCATATAGAGCAGTTCACGCAGCAACTTAGCGGTGCGCGGAGGATCCACTTTATAAACCGCATCCGCGGCTTTTGCTGCTGCCATGTGATGTGCCTCCGGGCAAACACCACAGATCCGATTGGTGAGGAGGGGCATTTCTTCAACAGGCCGGCCGACACAGAAACGCTCAAAGCCGCGCAGTTCTGGAATCTGGAAGTATGTGTTAGCTACCTCGCCTTCGTCATCCAAAAAAATCTCGATTTTCCCGTGTCCTTCCAGGCGAGTGATAGGATCAATTGTGATTCTTTCCATGGTTCCTCCTCCTAATCCGAACCGTTTGATTTCCAGGCTGGGGTACCAGCCCGAAGTAATGAACCGGCCAGGTTAAAGCGGTAGAACTGACCAGCCGGGTCGGGGATTCCATCCAAAATGGCTTCGATCTCATCCGGGTCGTTGCTGTCTATAACCGATGCGAAGGCTGTCATTAATCGAGCTCCATAGTCGATGACTCCTTCAGCAGGGCCGTAACAGCCGATACATTGCGCGCCAGCCTGCGGGCACAAGCACCCACAACCACTGCGGGTGGCAGGTCCGTTGCACGGTATGCCTTGTTCCAGCAAGCATAGATCGGGATCAATATGCTCCAGTTCCTGGATGCGTACAAACTTCTTGATCGACTTCACATTGCGCTCGCGTGGGCAATCGTCACAGACAGTCGTTTCGCCTGCGCCAATGGTCGCTCCAGCCGGAGGCAGTTCAGCCTCGCCATTCACGACTTGAATGACCAGATCAATCACCGCGGCAATTTGTTCCGATTCCGGCGGGCAGCCGGGCATATAGTAATCAACAGGTACGACTTGATCCAGGGTCTTTAGAACCGGATAGAACTCTGGTAAATGGATATCCCCTTCTGGCATCGAGTAATTGTACTGAGGGCGATAATGCTCCGGATTCTCGGTTGAAACACCCTCATACACAGCCTCGAATATCTCCTCCGGGCTAGAGAAGTTTCCTAACCCCGGAATGCACCCTTCTGTCGCACATGATCCAAATGCTACTAGGATCTGAGATTTCCGGCGCATCAAATGAGCCAGTTCTTCATTCTCCGAAGTTCGGATCCCACCATTAAACAGGGTGAGTAGGATTGACTTATCGGGCATTGCTTCGACATCTTTATATTTGGCATCCATCGCTACTGGCCAAAATACTACTTCAAAGTTGGCGTCTACATCCAATATTTTTTCATGGATGTTCAATACAGCGATTTCACACCCTCCGCAAGACGCAGCCCAATACATCGCAAATTTAGGTTTGCCGTTGGTTGTCATGCTGTCACCTCCTCTTGTACTGCAACGCTGGCTTTCGACCCATTGGTGTCCCATTTAGGCCAATTCAGTGGGCCAAGCTCACGAATCTCTTCCACCATATTTGTGATTTCCTCAGCCAGGTGTACGCCTTCGGCGGCACTAGCCCAAACGAGTTTTACCCGTCCAGGGTCAACTCCCATCTGGGCGATCGTGCGACGAAGCAATAAGTAACGCCGCAGAGCTTTGTAGTTCTGCTCAAGGTAGTGGCATTCTCCCGGGTGACAGCCGGTGATCATCACGCCGTCTGCACCTCCAGCCAAGGCTTTGAGTACAAAGGTGGGATCCAACCGGCCTGAGCACATCAACCGGATTAAGCGGATGTTCGGTGGGTACTTTATGCGCGCCGTACCAGCCAAATCTGCTGCCCGATAGCTGCACCAATTACACGTAAAGCCAATGATTACGGGTTCGAATTTCTCAGTCATATTTGCCTCCAATATGTTCAACCAGCCACAGCCTCAAGCGGCTGCTCGAGGTTGAGCATCAACAAGCCATCAATCTGGGCATAGATTTGTTCATCACTGAAACCTGTGCCGGTGATTGCTCCCGCTGGACATGCGGCTACACAAGTTCCACAGCCCTGACACAGGGCGGGATTAATTTCAGTAACCATACGATCCTCATGGAAGATGATCGCGGTGAATGGGCACAGGTCATTGCATATCCGGCATCCTGAACATTTCTCTTCGATGACGCTTGCGCGCACTGGCTCCAAGGATATTTCCCCTTGTTGAATGCGAGCGAGCACCCTTGCCGCAGTGGCTGCACCTTGGGCTACCGAAGCTGGTATATCCTTCGGACCTTGTACGCAGCCAGCGATAAATATACCTTCGGTCATAGTTGAGACTGGGTCTAACTTAGGATGCTTCTCGATGAACCAGCTATTAGCACTGCAAGCAATACCAAACTGCTTCGCAACTTCCTTAGCGTCATGGCGCGGCTCCAGCCCTGCTGACAGCACGACCATGTCTACTGGGATACGCCGCTGTCGTCCAATAAGCGTATCCTCTGCTTGGATGATTAATTTCCCCTCTTCCTCAGGTGTCCGGGCAGCGTCAGTAACTTCGGCGACTTTCCCTCGGATAAAGTGACCGCCCTCTTCCAGAACTCGCTGGTAGAACTCTTCATAATCCTTGAAGGCGGTGCGCATATCGATGTAGAAGTTATATACTTCAGCACCTGTGCGCTCTATCACCAGGTGGGCAAATTTGAGACTCTGCATGCAGCAGATCGTAGAGCAGTATTCATTGTAATTTTTGTCGCGGCTGCCCACACAGTGGATAATACCAACCGATTTGGGTGTGGTCTTCCTATCCCTCATGACGATATCACCGTTAGTCGGACCTGAGGCGTTGCACATCCGCTCGAACTCAAGGCTTGAAAAGACATTCGCTAGTTTGCCATATCCGTATTGGGGAATACGAGTTGAGTCGAACAAATCAAAACCTGTCGCCAAGATGATATTGCCAACTTCGATATCGATCAGCTGATCTTCTTGTTCGAAGTCAATCGAGTTCGGTTCAGTTGGACAAAAGATCTGGCAGGCTTTGCACTTTCCATTGATGAAATAGATACAATTTTCGACATCGATCACAGGATATTTCGGTACGGCCTGGGGGAATGGTGTGTAGATTGCTTTGCGTTGGCCGAATCCGGCTTCGTAGACATCGTCTATGACCTTCTTAGGACATTTTTCCCAGCAGATACCGCAGCCTGTGCATGCGTCGATATTGACGTAGCGGGCTTTTTGGCGCACCGAGACAGTGAAGTTGCCCACATATCCGTCCACATTTTCGACCTCACTCCAGGTAAGTAAGGTGATATTTGGGTGGGTGCCAGCCGATACCATTTTGGGAGTGAGGATGCAAGCTGAGCAATCCAGGGTGGGGAATGTTTTATCAAATTGCGCCATATGCCCACCGATAGATGGTTCCCGTTCTACGAGATAGACTTGCCGTCCCGCGTCGGCGATTTCAAGCGCGGCTTGAATACCCGCAATCCCTCCACCGACTACCATTGTGGCTGGGTGGATCGGTACCTGCAGTGGTTCCAAGGCTTCATGCATCAGGACGCGCTCTACACCACCCGAGATAACAGCTTTCGCTTTCTCTGTCGCCGCGGATTTGTCCGTGTGAACCCAGGACACTTGCTCGCGGATGGACACGAGTTCGCATAGATAGGGGTTAAGCCCGGCCCGGTCACAGGCTGTCCGGAATGTTTGCTCATGCAGGTGGGGAGAGCAGGCAGCAACCACCACCCGGGTTAACCCAAGTTCTTTGATATCGTTCTGGATTAATTCCTGTCCCAAGCTAGAGCACATGAACTCATAATCGCGACCCACAACTACGTCACGATTTTTCAGGGTCTCTGCAGACCACTGCGCAACACTTTCTACATCGACAACTCCGGCGATGTTTGTACCGCAATGACAGACGTAAACTCCAACTTTTTCATTCATAAGGTTCTCCTTCCTCGATGTAGGACAATACCTCCTCAGTAGAAACCAGTTCTCTCCCAATACCTAATCGCTTAGGTGGAACTCCAAACGCTAATCCCACAAGCTGTGTGAAATACAACACCGGGACAGAAAAGTTTGTGCCATATTCCTGGTTGACTTGTTGTTGATAGCACTCTAGATTTACCTGGCATAAGGGACATGCTGTAGCTATTACAGTTGCACCACGATCTACGGCACTCTGAAGAAGTATATAAACCATATTTAAGGCTGCATCACGACTTGTCAGAATCAGTGAACCACCACAGCAACGCAGTCTGCCAGGGTAGTCGATTGGCTCTGCCCCAACAGCCGACAACAAATCCTCAAAGAATTGAGGGCTTTCTATGTCCTCATGATCTTTCCGGGGCCGCATGATCTGGCATCCGTAGTATGGGGCGACACGCAGTCCTTTGAGAGGGTGGCTGACTTTAGCCTTAATCTCTTCTAATCCTACATCATGAACATATACCTCCATTAGATGATGAACTGCTATGCTTCCTGAAAAACTGAGATTGTCTTCCTCAAGCGCGTAATTGATATGATCCGCCAGGTCAGGATCCTGTTTGAGATTCTTATTTGTGAAATAAGAGTTCTTATAGCACGCGCTGCATGGAGCGACTAAGTCTAAGCCCGCCTTCTCAGCCATCGCGAGATTTCGTGCTGTCAATGTATATGCCAGAATTTCATCCACATGGAAGTACGCCGTTGCCCCGCAGCAATTCCAGTCATCCAGTTCCTGGAGCTCTATGTCTAATTTCCGAGTGGTCTCCATGGCAGACATATGGTAGCTCTGAGCCATTTTTTCGAGAGAGCACCCTGGAAAATACGCATATTTTTTCATTTAGGGCCTCCCACGGGGACGATCCTACCAATAACCCGCTTGAAATTATCCAGCCGCTTGATCCGCGGTGGGATAACCGGAATCCGCCCCTTCACCATCATTGACGTCGCGGTTGTTGCTTCTTTTAGGAATTCCCGCGGCCCAAAGCTGAAGATGTAGGAAGTAGCTAATACGGGTTCGTAAGATCTTCCGCTGCGTATGATAGTCTTCACAAACGCTCCCGAAAATACAGGTCCAATTAAATCTTCTGGGTATGTTTTGTGCCAAATAGAATAACGCTTGACCGCATACATCAATTCAGCGATATCGATATCCCGGGGGCAGCGCGCCGTACAATGGAAACATGACGCACAGTACCAGAAGGTGTTGCTGGCAAGAACCTCATCTTTTAGATCGGCATTGATCATGGCAATAAGCTGACGCGGGGTATGATCCATAAACTCAACAGCTGGACAGGTCCCAGAACATGTCCCGCATTGGATGCAGGTTTTGAGTGGTTCCCCATGAGCCGCAAATAAGAGGTTAGAGATTTCTTGTCTGAACGTAGGTTTGGTTGCCATAGGTTTATCCTATTCCGTACCAGATTCTGCTTTTCTCTCTTCGGCTAGGCGCAGCAATGTACTCACTTTTTCGAGCAGCAGATCCGGTTCCACTGGCTTCTCGATTAGCTCGTCTACTGGCAGGAAGTGCGGATGCATCGGCTGACCGGGGAAAAGGTAAGCGATCTGTTCTCGAATACCAGTAATGATAAGGGTGGGAGTTTCCCGTAATACTGGATCCTTGCTGATCTTACGGGCTACCATTACTCCCTCAGCCCCGCGGCCCATCATGATATCGAGCAGCAGCAAGTCATAATGGCCTGACTTTAAGGTGTTGAAGCCATCTTCAGGATTATAGACTGCTTCGACCTCATAGTCTGCCTTCTCCAGTATTGACTTGATACCTTCAACATAGTCTGGGTCATCGTCAATAATCAGAATCTTGGTCTTTGATTCCATTGGAACCTCCTAAAAATAATATTGCCAGCTCTTCATTTACTGCGAGCTGGATATACTAACAGCCGGTAGGCAAATTATAAATGTACTGCCTTTGCCCGGCTCACTATCTACGGATACACTCCCGTAGTGGGCTTCAATAATCCTTCGTGTGAGAGCCAACCCCAATCCGCTGCCGCGGGATTCTTTGGGCGCGGATCCCGCGATATAGAAATCATTGAAAATGTAGGGCAGGTCTTCTTTGGGAATTCCAACACCGCTGTCTGCCACAGAAATTATTATTTCATCATCCTCGCTCTCGGCAGTAATGAGCACCTGGCTGCCCATTGGAGAGTACTTAACCGCATTACCGATGATGTTCACCAGGGCTTCTACTAATGTACCCTCATCGCCATTAACCATGTTAAGCGGTTCTTTGATAGAGGTAGAAATTTCGATATTCTTGCGGACTGCTTGGTTTTCTACATTCTCGATCGCTTTTGTGATTAGAGGTTCTACTCGGTTGGGTTGGAAAGTAGTCTGGATTTCATCAATATCTGCTTTTATCACTCTCAGCCAGGTGTGGATGAGTTTCATGAGGTCACTGATGCGTGACTTGGCTCGTTCAAATTTGCCCTTCTGTTCATCCGACAGCTGTGTGGATAATTCATCTTCTAGAACGAAAAGGTTCTGCTGCACAGCATTCAGAGGTGACTTTAATTCATGAGAGACGATTGCAGCGAAATGCTCTCTCATCATTTCCCGTTCCCTTCGGAGAGCGATGGTCTCTAATTCAAGTTTTCTCTTCTCCAATCCGCGTCTGGTAATCAGCCGCAATTCATCGGGGGTGAATGGTTTTGGAAGAAAGTCGAAAGCACCTTCCTTCATTGCATCTACAGCTGAACTGACCGTGGCGAAACCCGTGATCACGATAGTGACGATCGTTGGGTCAAATTCGTGTACTTTATTAAGCACCTCGAACCCGGAAATTCCCGGCATCTTTAGATCAACAAATATCAAATCTGGCAGGAAATCTGGCAGCATTTTCAACCCGCTTTCTCCGTTATTCGCAGTGGCAATTTCATAATCGCCGCCGGCTAATATCTGGAGGCAGGAATCCAATACGATCTCTTCGTCATCGATAATGAGCAGCTTGGCCTTGTCAGTCATGATCAGCGGTTTTATCTGAAACTTTTATTGGTAATCTGAAGATGAAGGTCGATCCTTTACCTACTTCGCTTTTAACAGAAACGGAACCTTTGTGACTTTTGATAATACCGTAGCTGATGGCTAATCCCAATCCAGTGCCGTGACCTACTTCTTTGGTGGTGAAAAAGGGATCGAATATGTTGATAATATCATCTTCTTTGATTCCACAGCCAGTATCCGTAATGGTCACCTCGATGGCATCATCACTTGGGTCGTGGCGGGTTGTTAGGTCTAATTGACCTTCTCCATCCATAGCTTCGGCTGCATTGATGATGATATTGATAAATACGCGTTCAATTTGTGACGGGTCGAGTACGACGAGCGGTAAATCATCTTGAAGGTCCTTAACAATTTGGATGTTCTGAAAGGTTGCCTGGTTCTCCACCAAAGCAATACACTCTTGTAAAATCGTATTTACGTTGGACATAGATTTGTCGGGTTTTCTTTGCCGCGAAAAATCTAATAAACCGCGGATGATATCTCGTGATCGATTTGCCTGTCCAACGATTTTTTCTACTAACTCTTTATTTGGGTCGTCATTGCTGATCCTCTCAAGGACTAGGTATGAGAATGCAACGATACCTTGGAGAGGATTATTCAGTTCATGAGCTACATTCGCGGCCAGCTGTCCGATCAGAGCTAGTCTCTCTGACTCCATAATTTTCCGCGTAGCAAAATCACGCAATCGTTCATCACGCCTTTTCAGTGCGGCGGCCATTTCATTGAACGATTCTGCCAAATACTGCAGCTCATCATTTGTTGCTATCTCGACCTTTGCATCAAGGTTGCCTTGCTCCACTTCTTTGGATGCGGATACAAGCTTGATTATCGGGATTGATATTTTCTGGGACATAAAATAAGCTACGATTAGTGATACAAAACTTCCAGCAAGCGTAATAACCAAGAAAATGGTGATGGTCTGTCGGCGTATATCAAGGTACTTCTGTTCCAGTAGACCCACATACAATATGCCAATTATGCGCCCGTAGACATCCATGATCGGTTCATAGGCGGTTATATACCAATTGTTGACAACATATGCCCGTCCGATCCATGGTTTTCCCTCCAGCACGACCTGGTTGTATACCTCCTCTGATACACGTGTCCCAATGGCTCTTGAGCCATCATCATTCATGACATTGGTGGAAATCCTGACATCATCTAGGAAAATCGTCGCTGTCCCAATATCCTGGCCCTCATATTTTATGTCCTCATAGACAGTTTGCTTTACCTTGTCCACAATTTCATAATTCCTATTGAGCAGGACACCGCCGTATAGGGCTCCGATCAACTCGTCTTGGGTATCAAATATTGGGGCTGTCACCTTCAACATCATGCCATCTGTTTCCTCTACCTCATCTCGAGGGCGAGCAAGGGGCGTATCAATAAACTCGAAATAGGCTTGTTCTGCAAGAGAAGGCGATTCCATCTTTAGTTCTTCACCTGAAATAATCATTGTCGAGGCAATCGGTTCTTCCTGCAGCAAGACTGCATGAACCAGTTCGCAATGACCTTGGTTATCGCTATGGGTTTCTGGATCGCTGGTTCTGATCAGGACGTAGCCATATTTGTCTGTAACAGTTAACACATCAAGACCTTCTTCTTCTCTTATCCTTTCGAGTTCAATTGTGGCTTGCTCTAGGTCACCAGCCATTAATGCGTCTCGCAAGAAAAATCTGTCGGCTGTTAATCCAACCACATCACTCGTATGGTCTAATTGATTTTGGTAGATTTCTCTCGCTGTATTCAGGTCGTTGCGTACCTTCTCTTGAGCCTCGGCTACAAAACGGTCGCTGATTAACATCACTCCTACGATAATGAATACGGCGCTGGTGAGGACGATGATCAGCAAAAAAGCCAGCATCAATTTGGATGCAATCGGTATGTAGATGCTGCGTCTGAGTTCCGATATTGATCTCCTGAGTGCGCTCATGGAATCTTTGTTTATCAAGATTTGATCAAATCACTCAACATTTCCATGATGAGTGATATCCAGCGCTTCTCCAACCAGCTCAATTAGATCCTTGACCACGATTTTCTCTTCCAAACCGCAGGTTTTCACTGCGTCCTGATACATAGTGATATCTTTAGGACAGGTGACCACAAAGGTTGTCACACCATTGAGTGCGACGGCTTCAAGGATGCGATCCTCACTTGGTCTTGTCTCAACTTCACCTTCATCCATCCATATCCGCCCGCCTCCAGCGCCACAGCAGAATGTCCGTTCACGGTGGCGGGGCATTTCAACCAGCTCGCAACCGGTGGCTGAGATCACTCGGCGCGGTGCATCATAAACATCGTTGTAGCGGCCCAGATAACACGGATCGTGATAGGTGACTTTGTAATCGAGTTTCTTTTCGAATTTAAGTTCTCCCGCGGTGATTAAGTTATCCAGCAGCTCGGTATAATGGAGCACTGGATAGCGTCCGTTACCATTGCTGTACTCATTTTTTATCGCGTTGTATGAGTGTGGGTCAGTCGTTACAATGGTCTCAAACTGGCTTTTTTCAAACGCCTTGATGTTCTTCTCCGCCAGCATTTCAAACAACCCTTCTTCGCCCACCCGGCGGGCATCGTTGCCGGCATTCTGTTCGGCTTCATATAGTATGCCAAAGTCAACTCCAACGGATTTGAAAACTTCCGCTGTAAGTAAAGTGACATCGGTCAGACTCGAGCTGTAAGAGGCGTAATCGCCCACGAACCACAAGTATTCGACTGGTTCTTTGCGGGCATTTTTGATCTTAGGTTCTATGCCTTTCGTCCATTTGGCGCGGGCGCGACCAGATTGACCGAAGGAGTTGCCGTAGCGTCCAAGGTTTGACAAAGCCTCCTGCAGCATATCATCCATTTGTCCTTCAATTACTAGGTAGCGCCGCATATCCACAATCGAATCGACGTGTTCTATCAGGACAGGACATTCTCTGACGCAAGCACCACATGTCGTGCAGGACCACAGTACACTGTCACTGATCCATTCTCCTACCAAGGGCTGCTCTTCACTACTTCCAGCAAGTATTGTGCTCCCCTCCTGCTGTAGAGCATCGCGTATACTGAGTATAAATTCCTTGGGGTTTAGGGGTGTTCCAGCAGCGTAAGCTGGACAAGCATCTTGACAGCGGCCACACTCGGTACACGCATCCCCGTAAAGAAGCTGCGGCCATGTTAAATCCTTCAACGAACTCGTGAAGATCGGCTCCCCATCATCGGTCTCTGCGATCGGTGCCAATTTGCCTTGAGTCCGATCGATCTTTGAGAAGAATACGTTTAAGGGTCCCGTCACAATGTGAGCCAATGTGCTGCTTGGCAGCGTCACGAGAAGCAATGCGACCGTTAATAAGTGTATTATCCATACGACTAGATGCCAGCTGGTTAGAGTTTGGATGGATGCACCGGTTGCGATCCACAATTGGGCGATTATCCACCCTGCAGGTGACCACCAAGCCCATACGGGTCGTTCCCCTGCTAATCTAAACGACTCAGTTAATAAGCCGCCTAACACAATGAGGACAATCAGTAAGAGTGAATAAGTAAATCCTGATCTCAGGGTTAGACGAGAGGGGCGCTGGACGTTGCGACGATATGCTGCCAGCCCAGCTCCGACGAAGAAGAAAACCGTGAACAGGTCCAGAACGAGTTTGTAGATCAGATAAATATTGCCCTCAAGGAATTTAAAAAAGTGCGAATCTATCGTCGCGAGAGCTGTCCC
>Ga0209013_10005419_pt1 | contig 10990 bp, 11 predicted proteins | sample Cruoilmetagenom2_FD_187291 | JGI IMG/M metagenome (GOLD analysis project Ga0209013, IMG submission 187291) | Oil polluted marine microbial communities from Coal Oil Point, Santa Barbara, California, USA - Sample 2 (SPAdes) (version 2) | ecosystem: Environmental > Aquatic > Marine > Oil seeps ...
CGCGGGTCGATGCGATTGCTCTGTCCGACGAGGCAAAGATGATGAAGCGGCACCCGTCGGTTCGGTGCCGGGTTTGCGGCGGCGATATCGTCGCAAGCGAGTTGCTTGATCGTGTCGGTGTGCTCCTGGATGACGCTGAGGTGTTCAGCGAGGACTTCCGTACTTGCCCCCGCTGCATGGAGTCGGCACTGCTCGAAGTGAGCCGCGAGCTCTTCAACCGCCGCTAAGAAGGACGGAAGGCACCACTCTCCATGCGCAGGAACACCTTGCCGAACGTCGCCAGTGATCGGTAGTAGTCACGCGACGTGACCTCGATGACGGCCTCGAAGAATCTGATCCCCCATTCCTCAAGATGCTCGTCGACGAACGTGCGCTGTCGGCTACGCCAGTCTCGGGCCGTTTCATTGTCACTCTCTGCCCACGCCTCAGCTTCCTTCTCGCAGAGGAAGTAGAGGAACTCGAGCTCCGTTGAGATGTGATCAGGCGGTTCGTGAATCTCCGCGACCAGGCCGATCCCGGCGTCGGTGTACATCGCCTCGACGGACTGCACGGAACGGCCAACGCTCAGGAGTCTCTCGGCGCCTTTCGGGTTGGCTTGCTGCATCGAGGCGAAGGGGTGTACGAGAGCCCGAGGCGATCCGATGAAGAGTCGGGCGTACTCGACCTTCAGGTCCCGGAGAATCGTCGGAAGGTCCTGGTCCTTCAGTTCCTCGGCAGTGTTGCCGAGCATGTCAAGCGACTCGTTGAACACGACCACATCCCCGCCGAGCCACGCGATCGTCTCACCGATTCCTGCAACCGCAGCACCGCTGCGAATCGCGCCGACCGATTCGATGTTGGGATCGCGAAATGATTCCGACAGGAAGCGATAGAGGGACGCCCTACCGATCGCAATTTCTGCGAGCCTCTCGAAAGCCTCAGTTGCAGCATCGTCCGTCATCCGACCTCCTTTGGAAGGAGGGTCGGGCGCATGCGCCCGACCCATGGGAACCGTTGAAGACTAGGCCGTTAGACGCCGGCCTCCTCCTCCGGAACAGATCCCAGCGGCAGGTACCGCACACCGAGTGTGAAGATGAGCGCCGTCAGAGCGATCACTCCTCCGAAGATGGCCCACTCCACCGCCGATGGGAAGTACCCCAATCCCTCCTCCAGCGTCTGGAGAAGGGTGTCGGCATTCGGCGAGACCGGTCCAGTTTGGACCGTCGCCTCTGCTGACACCAACGGCAGCCGGAAACCGGCCATTAGTAGATTGAATCGCTTGAAGAAGATCCCGATGATCACGAACACCGAGGCCAACACGACCCAGCCGGGCTGCTCGCGAGTTCGGCGTGAGAGCAATAGGTAGAGAGCAACTACCCCACCGAGCAAGACCTCGGCCCAGAACATCGGAGCGCCGGCGCCGGTGATGAGCAACTCGAGCGCCTCGGTGCCCTCAGCCGCCTGCGGATAAGCCTCTGTGATGATCTCGCTGAACAGGAAGAACAGGTCAACGACAATGAAGACTGAGAGGAGAGCCCCCAGAGATCGGGTCTGAGAGCCGCTGAACTCCAGATATCCGATGCGTTTCAACCACAGCACCGCAATCATCAGCAGCGCCGTTCCCGATACGAGGGCGGAACTGATGAACAGAGGCGCCATGAGTGCCGAGTTCCAGAACGGATGACTCACCTGCAGTCCGAAGATCCACGCCGTCACTGAGTGCACCAGGATCGCCGTGGGCAGTGCGAAGAATGCCATGCGCCGCAACGCGTCCGACGAGATCGCGCCGCGGTCGTGACGGATCATCATCCACAGGTACACCGCCGACAAGGCAGCATAGATGCCGATGATGATCATGTCCCACACCAGCGGTGACTGGAAGTTGGGGTGGATTATCATGTGCCAGAGCCGTTCCGGTCGACCCATGTCGGGAAGAATGGACACGGCTGCGGCGACGATGCAGGAGAAAGACAGGAGTGTCGCGATCTTGGCGATCGAGTCGAACCGTGTCGTCTTGAACACCTTTGTCGCGCTGGATACGATCAAGCCGCCGGCACTCAGCCCGACGAAGAACATGAAGCTGACGATATAGAGGCCCCACACGGTGACGTTCCTCATGTCGGTCACCACGAGGCCCTGTACGAGTTGGATGATCCAACCGGCCAGGCCGGCTACGACGAGAAGACCCAGGAGGACGAGCCAGGTCGGATACGGAGATACGCGCCCTTCTGATTTGACGCTGGTTGCTGTCATGACACTGGCCTCCTATGTCAGGAAGTAGACGGACGGTTTCGTGCCCTTCTCGGCCAGCAACTGCACGCTGGACTTCTCGCGCAGTTTCTCGCTGACTTCACTGTCGGGGTCATTGAGATCACCGAACGTCCGGGCTCTTGCGGGACACACTTCGATGCACGCCGGCTCCAATCCATCCTCAAGGCGATGGGCGCAGAACGTGCACTTCTCCACCGTGCCCTTCTGGTGGGCCGGGACTTCTGCTCCGCCCACGGGGAACGGAACGTCGTACTCGGGGTCCTCCCAGTTGAACTGGCGGACACCGGTGTACGGGCAGGCCACCATGCAGTAGCGGCAGCCAATGCACCGGTCGTAGTCCTGCATGATCACGCCGTCTTCGTTCTTGAACGTAGCCCCGACCGGACACACCTTCACACACGGCGCATTCTCGCAATGCTGGCAGGCCAGTGTCAGATAGGACATCTCAAGATGTCCGTTGCGGAGTTCGGGCGTATCGATCTCCGAACCGCCGACGGTCAGAACTCTGTTCCACCAGATCTCGTTCGGTAGATTGTTCTCGACCTTGCACGCGAGGGCGCAGGTCGAGCATCCAATGCATCGCACGGTGTCGACCACCATCGCCAGACGTTTCTCAGCCATGGTTGTCCTCCTATGCCTTACGAACGTCGACAAGGGTGTCGAAGAACGCACAATTCATGTTGATCGGGTGTTTGTGGTCATTCGTCAATTCCTGGTATCCGCCCTCTTTGAACTGATAGCGCTGCCATCCCTTGGGGGTATTGCACATCCCCGCCAGGATCGCTTCGCTGACGATTACCTTGAACGTGGCCTGTCCCCGATCGTTGAACACTTCCGCGTAATCCCCGTTCTCGATGCCCCGCTGTGCGGCGTCCTCCGGACTCAACTTGACGACCGGTTCAGGATCCAACTCCCGCAACCAGGGAACCTGGAACCATTGAGAGTGGATTCTCCACTTGGAGTGCTCCTGGTAGTTGACGAGCGGATACTTCTCGAAGAGCGGATTGTCAGGCCACGCCTCGTAGGGAGGCTCGAAGTGGGGAAGCGGGTTGCCTCCCATTGGCACCGTGAGGACCGTCGCCGGCGAAGTCGCTGGGTGGTTCAGAGTCTCCCACTCGGCGTAGAACTCGCATCGGCCCGAACTCGTGTAGAAGTTCTTGTCGGCGAAGCTGTAGAAGGGGTAGGGGAATAGGCGGACGGCACCCGTGTCCCGGTATTGCTGCACCGCAGCTGCACCACCTTCGCCCAGGTTGTTGGCCAACTCCTCGACGATCCCTTCGGCATACTCCTGGGCCGTCTTGTCGAAGTACTCGGGGAAGCCCATCTCTTCGGCAAGCAACCTGAAGATCTCCAGGTCGGGCTTCGCCTCGAAGGGTGCCTCGAGCGCCTTGTCATTCCGAAGCAGGAATGGGTGGATGCCGCCAACGATGTCATCATTCTCAAACCAGTGAGTGATCGGCAGGATCATGTCGGCGTATGCCGTCGTATCGGTTGGCCGAATCTCGGCGACGGCCACGAACTCAAGATTCTCTTCGCTGAACAGTTCCTGTTCGATCTTGTTCTGATTCGGGAAGTTGCTCACGAAGTTGCTCGTGTTGAGGAACGCACCCTTGATGGGATAGGGCACCATCTGTGGCTCTGACGTCGTAGTGCCCGCCAAACCATTGAGCGGATCGGCCGGTGTGTACATCTCGACCTCGCCCTTGATGAGGGCGTCGTAGAGCAACAGGTAGTTCATCGACCCGTAGAAGGTCCCGGCCGGGAACAACCAGCCCATGACGTTCGCCGGGTCGAGCAATGCCATCAACGCGCCACCGCCCATCGCTCCGGCGGGTGAAGCACCGGAGACCCCCACGTTGCCGGTGAGCGCCGCCATAGTTGCGAGTCCGCGTCCGGTCAAGTGGCCGTTGGTATACCGGTCGATACCGAATCCCGGATAGATGAACGCCGGTTTCTGGGTCGCGTACAACCTCGCGTACTCTCGTACCTGATCGGGTGGCACGTCGGTGTTGTTGACCCCGCCTTCTTCAGGTGTGAACTTGGCTGCTTCGTCAGCCAACAGTTGCATAGCCGGGCTGACCATCACGCCGGCGACATCGTATTCCCCGAGCAGGGCGGGGTCGACTGCCTCGTCGAACGGTACCGCGCCGCCGGTGCTCTGATCCCACACCAGATATCGGCTGGTCGGATCCTCCGGGTTCTCCCGCACGAAGAGACCGGTCTCGCTGCTCACCAAGAACGGCCCGACGGTGTGATTCATCACGAAGTCCAGGTCCCAGAGCTCCTCTTCGATGATGGTGTGAATAACCGACAACGCCAGAGCGGGATCGCTACCGGCACGCGGCCTGATCCAAATGTCTGCCTTCGCCGCCGTCGCTGTGAATGTGGGATCGATCACCACCAATTTGGCGCCGTTGTTCTCCATGGCATCGGAGATGAAATGCCAGTTGTGAACCTGACTCTCGGTGATGTTCGAACCCCAGACGGTGACCATCCGGCTGTACTGCATGTCGGCAGCCTCATTGCCGAGACCGAATGCCTGACCACCGTTGAGCACGTTGCCCAGGACCTGGGCCATCCCGAGCGGCATGGCCTGATCGATCGCTCCGCCAACGACCGTGCCCTCAACGATCCCGGCAAAGCGCTGGATCGCACCCGCCAGACCACCGTTGATCACACCGTAGTTGCCGGACATCGGCGCGAAGGCAAACGCCGTCTTCCCGTACTTACCCTGAATCCGGGCTATTTCGGAGGCGATGGTGCTGATCGCCTCGTTCCAACTAATCCGCTCCCATTCGCCACCACCACGAGGGCCGACACGCTTCATCGGGTACTTGAACCGATCAGGGTCGTAGACCCGCTGAACGTGCGAGAGACCACGCAGACAGACGCGATTGTACTGGGCCTCAGGCATCGGGTTCATCGACGTCTTAACCAACTTGCCATCACGAACATGCGCATTCAGACGACAGCCCATCCAGCAGTTCGGAGAGCACACGACACCGAAGAGTTCCTCCCCGGAGGTCTGAATCGCCCCACTCGCCTCGAGCGCATGAAGCACCTTGGTGGGAGTCCCCGGGACTGCCGCCACCACGGCGAGTCCGGCACCACCAGCAGCCGATGCCTTCAAGAACGTGCGTCGGGTCAACCCCGTCGACCCGACGGACGATGGTGATTTCGAACCCATGTTATGGGCCTCCTTATCGATGGACGGTCGGTTACTGGACCGCAAGAATCGACTCCCCTGTGCCTTCAATTCACGGCCACGAAGAGCTTCTTGGATGCGAGCCATCAACTGCTCCGGTGCTCGCTCGATGTCAACTACGGCGTTGCTGCCAGCCCGCACGAGCAGCTCGGAATAGTCGCGCTCGACACTCGATGTGAATGAGATGATCGGACATGACGGTGCCGACGCGCGAATGGCGTCGAGAACCTCGTTGGCCGGCTGTCCGAATCCGAAGACATCGACGATGACGGCACCCGCCTCGGCGCCGTCCAGCAGTCGCAGCAAACTCGGGAGATTGTCCGCGAGAACGACCGGCGCTTCCGGAAGGTCGATCGTCTGCATCAACGCGTCCTGCAGCCGATGATCGGCAACGGCGAGAACGACCTGCTTGCCACGAGGTACAGATTTCACACAGCGATTATCCGCGAACTGAGGGCTTTCTTGTATCAGGACAACCACGCGAGTCGATTGCGTTGATCTACGGATCCGGTGTGGTGATTCTCACGGACATCGATAGTGTCCAAAACGGGGGTCAGCCAAGGAGACGGTAGTCGAGGGCGTACTCCACGAGTTCAGAGCGATGGTGGAGGCCCAGCTTGTCCATGATCCGCCCACGATAGGTCTCGACTGTGCGAGCCGAGATGAAGAGACGTTCACCGGTCTCGCGGCTGGTGAAACCTCGTGCAGTCAGTACGAGCACCTCTTGTTCCCGCTGCGAGAGGACCTCCGGTCCGTGTCCGGAATCCCGCGCCGGGCTATGGCTCGCAGCAATCGTGCTGACGCCGGTCGATTGGATGGAGAACTCGCCGTCAGACACTCGTCGTATCGCCTGAACGAGTTGGCGGTCGGCCGCCGACTTCTGAAGGTAACCAATCCCGCCGGCCTCCAGAAATGGGACCAGGAAGCCGCTTTCGTCGTGCATCGTCAGTGCCAGCACCCGAGCGCTCGGCCACTCGTCCAGGATTCGTCGGGTCGCGCTGATCCCATCGAGATCTGGGAGGGTGATATCGATGACGGTCACATCCGGATGCAGGTCCAGCGCCATGCGGATGCCGATCTCGGCATTCTGAGCCTCCCCGACGACGATGAGGTCCGGTTCCTGCTCGATCAGGAGCCGTATCCCGCTCCTCACAATTGCATGGTCATCGATCAGCAGAATCCGTACTGGTTCAATCATGAGATACCTCAAGAGGAACTTCAATACGCAACTCGGTGCCGCCCAATGCTCCAGGTCCAACGGCGAATCGGCCTCCGAGTAGTTCGGCCCTCTCCCGCATTCCGACGAGACCCAGACCCGGTCGAATGCGCGGATCGAATCCCCGCCCGTCGTCCGCAATCGTTACCACCAGGCGACCGTTTCGTCGTTGCAGTGCGACATCGGCGTTGGATGCGAGCGAGTGGCGAACCACGTTGGTCAGCCCTTCTTGCACGATGCGGAACAACCCTGTTTGCATGTCCTCGGAGAATGCGCGTGGGAGATTGTCCACCTCGAGTCTGATCTTGATCTCGGAAATCTCAACGTTTCTCCTCACCAGCCATCGTAAGGCCGGCACCAAACCTAGATCGTCGAGGATGGTCGGGCGGAGATCCGTTGACAGTCGACGCAGCTCGTCGAGGGTGCTGCTCGTCATGTAGCGAAGGCCGTTGATCCGGTCATGAATGACATCGATGTCCTCCTGAGCTTGGAGGTTCTTGAGCTGAAGGAGCATCGAGGTGAGCGCCTGCCCGGCTTCGTCATGGAGCTCTCGTGAGATTCGACGGCGTTCGTCCTCCTGTGCCTCAACAACCCGGCGAAGGGCCCGCGTGAGTTGCGCTTCGCTCTCTTCTCGATCAGCGAGGAGCTGTGCGTTGAGGACCCCGATTCCAATGACTTGCCCGATCGAGTCGAGAAGACCGAGCGCATGCTCGCCGAAAGGGGGACCAGCTTGCCGACCAACCCCCAGTCCCCCAACAGCAACCTGATGCACACGGAGCGGAACGCACACCCACGAGTCAAAGGTACCGCTCACATGGCACGCATCGGGAAGATCGGATCCGTTGACGCCGCGAAGGGCGAGAGGTCGAGAGGTGAGCATTACCTGATCCATGAGGGTGCCATGAAGGGTTTCAGCCTCGACCTCCGACGGACCCGACACGGTCTCGGTGCCTTTCATCATGTCTTGGATTACGAAGCGACCGCTTCCCGAAGGCGCATATAGCGTCGCATGGTCCGCGTCGACGGCGGAGAGAACCAAAGGGAGAACCTCCGCTGTGACCTGCCCGCTTGTTCGGCCGAGAGCGACGATCTCGGCCAACTCGTTGAGACAGGCGAGGTCGATGTTGCGCTGGAGGAGCTCATCATGAACCACCTGCAACTGGCTCGCGAGTTCATTGAACGCTCGCTGTGCCTCTCCGATCTCGTCATCGGCCCAAGGTTCCACAGTGACATCACGTTCACCACCTTCCACCCGTTGCATTGCCCAAATGAGATTGTGCATGGGACGCGTCAGCACATGGGCCAGCAGAGCCGCAAACGCCACACCAATCGATCCGGTCACGCCGAGGGCAATCACGCCGCCAACGATTCGGTCACGATCGAGCACCAGCCCATCCGCCGAGCTGAGCGCCACCGCCACCCAGACAGCGAACGAGACCAGCACCATCGGAGCCACAACGATCCCGGCAATCTTTAGCCACACGGGTGCGGCGCCCACAACACTCCACATCCGACGACCGGCGCCTTGAGTCCTCGACCCGGGGGACTGGTTTGAGCCAACGATGTTGTCACCGGTTCCCATGGATCGCAGTGTAGATTCTCTCTGAATACCCGAGGTGGCCAACCGTCTTCGCGAGGGTGGTTGGTTCTCGGAAGCACTTGCAGCAACATCTCGTAGGCGCAGAGTTGGCCGCCGACCCCACTCGTCGACGGTGCCTGCACCGGTCCAGCAGCAGGCTTCCAATGCGACCTCAAGAGTGTCCCGACGGCTCCGCAATCGAGCTCGGCAATGCAGACACCACGGCGTAGGAACGAAGCTAGGACACTCCTCATTTGTCATTTGTCATTTGCGGTGGCGGAGGCGAGCCCACCGCGACCGGCGCTTCAAGCGCATTGCTGCACGGTTCGAGCAACCTCGGCAGGTTCTGCCATCGCACTCATGGGGAGTCTGTCCTTTTCCGAGATCGTGGTGATCGTCCTTGTGATCCTCGTTGTGTTCGGGCCGAAACGTCTGCCGGAGCTCGCGCGCAAGGCGGGCGAGCCCATGAACAAGGTACGCAACGCATCGTCGTCGATCACCGATGCGCTGGGTGACGAGTACGACGCGACCATCGACCCGATCCGGGGCGTCAAGCGCGACTACGACGGCCTCAAGTCGGATCTCACAAAGGCGGTCACGTCGATAGGGACCTCACTCAATGGAGACGAGAACCCCGCGCCTGAGGATCCCGGCGGTGTCGTGTCGGCACCGGACTCGTCGCCGGTCGACGACCCGGACGCGACGTGATGGGGACCGCCGCCGTTCCGTTCACAGAGCATCTCGAAGAACTCCGAATCCGGATCATCAAGTCCTCATCGCTATCGATGTCGGCACGTTGATCGCATTCTTCTTCAACGAGTGGATCCTGGACGTGCTTGCCCGCCCGTACCAGAGGTCGCTGTGCCCGACGGCGATCTGGCGTTCTCCCGGCCGACGGAGGCGTTCTCGCTCGTCATGCGGCTGAGATTGTTCCGAAGATTCATCCTCGCCAGCCCGGTGATCCTGCACCAATTGTGTCGGTTCGTCGCCCCCGCGCTCACCACGCGCGAGAAGCGCTGGACGGTGCCGCTGACCTCGGTCTTCGTCGCGTTGTTCCTGGCCGGTGGTTTGGTCGGGTATTGGGCGCTCTCGCGCGGCCTTGGATTCCTTCTCGAGTTTGGCGGCGATGCGCTCACCCCGGTGATCGGCGCCGATTTCTACCTCAAGTTTGCGATGCGGTTCGTCCTCGCCTTTGCCTTCTCGTTCGAGTTCCCGTCTTCATCTTTGCTGCAGCGGCCGTAGGTGCCGTGACCAGCCGACGACTTCGGAAGGGTCGACGATGGGCGGTTCTTGTCATCGTGGCCTTCGCCGTCGTGATCACACTGTCGGGCGATCCCCTGACGCTGATGCTCCTGGCCGTTCCGACACACGTGCTCTACGAGGCTGCGATCCTCGCCGTCCGCTGGATCCTGAGGAAGTGACCGCCACACACTGGGCGACCCGGCGCGCCGATTCCTCGAAGGAGAACCGTTCGAACCCGACCGTTTCCAAACCGACGCCATGCGGGCTGGCGAACGCGGAGCGTCGGTGGTCGTCACCGCTCCGACAGGCTCCGGAAAGACCCTGATCGCCGAAGCGGCCGCGCTAGAGGGCCTTGGAGTCGTCATCCTCGATGAGGACCACTACCTACGGGATCGGTAGTGGCAACACGGAGATGCCCCATCCCTTGAACGTCCCCGCGTCGGTCAGGATTCACAACTCGCAGCACACCGACCATCTAGACTCGATATCACGAAAGGAGATCTGTGGACTTCGCGTTCATCAAAAACATTGGAGGGCCCGAACTGTTGATCATCCTCTTGGTGGTGCTCCTCTTGTTCGGTGCGTCAAAGCTCCCCGGCCTTGCCCGATCGCTCGGTGCCTCGACGAAGGAGTTCAAGAGAGGCATTGAGGATGGCGTCCCAGAGGAAGAAGATGTCACCCCCAATTCCGAAGGCGTCTGATCCCGGTTCATAGGCTCGAGAACCTGAATGCCCTGCTCTGCACCTCTCCCTCGGTTGTGGAGCAGAGCGAAGACCGAAGGCCCTTTCGCACGAGCATGCGAAAGCGGAGTGCGGAGTAGTCATCTCATCACTCTTGCCGGTCTGAATACCGCCAGCGCCCCAATCTCGGCCCCGAACCTCATCCACATGGGATTGGACGATGCTGACGGTCACTCAGTGCGCATGGCAACCGACCGCTCTACCGAGGTGGATAGCGGTGTCGGACTCATGGACGAGTCTGAGGGTTTCCAGTGATGGATTCGGCAGGACTGTGCAAACTTGAACCCGTCCGGGTTCTTCGGGGACCGATTCACATGAGCCCTGCCAACGCGACTTGGCTGTCGAGGTTGGCAAGAAGTGGCCTCGATCTGACACTCTGCTGACAGGGTCAACCCGCATCATCCGACCATGAACACCATCGACGACCGCCTCCTCACCACAAACGAACTCGCCGACTTCCTCGACGTCCCAATCAAAACCTTCTACGCATGGCGCTACCGAGGAAAATGCCCCATCGGCTTCCGGGCCGGCAAGCATCTCCGCTACCGACGGGTCGACGTAGAGGTGTGGATCGAGGACCGCATCCAACTCACGGAGACGAACGGAAGGTAGGACCAGATCGATGTCGAGCCCACGGTGAAGACCGTCGGTAGTGTCACCGTCGGAAGGCACCCCCGAGCAAGAACCAACAGAAGCGACGTGGAACCACCATCACAAGCACGATCACCGCAGAGAACGACGCACGACCCGAGGAGACC
>Ga0209013_10005420_pt1 | contig 10989 bp, 9 predicted proteins | sample Cruoilmetagenom2_FD_187291 | JGI IMG/M metagenome (GOLD analysis project Ga0209013, IMG submission 187291) | Oil polluted marine microbial communities from Coal Oil Point, Santa Barbara, California, USA - Sample 2 (SPAdes) (version 2) | ecosystem: Environmental > Aquatic > Marine > Oil seeps ...
CGGCCCGGCGCAGTGCCATGCCTTTGCGGATACCGTTGCGATAGGCCTCTTCGCTCATATCGTAAACGGCCGCCCGGGCCGCACCTTCAGGTGCGATAATTACCGGCCGGTCCTTGAGCCGGCAATCCACCGCCCGCTCCACCGCCACGGCAAAGTCGGCGATGTTTAGATGAATAATTGAACGATCCATGGCTCTCCAATTACGGCTATGTCATATCGAAAGGCAACCTGTTCAAAGGGTACTTTTTGCTTAATCGGCTTTTAAAATTCGAAGCACGAAATCCGAAATCCGAAACAATATCAAAATTCAAATTTTCGAATGTTCCAAACATGAAGGGATTATCAGCCGATAAAAGAGATACCTCGCCGTTTGGAATTTTTGTCATTCGATATTCGAATTTGTTTCGGATTTCGAGGTTTTTAACTTGCGGCACCCGCGCAATAAAATGTACGAGTAAAAATTCAGCTTGAACTTGAATTTCCCAAGAGCCCCCTTTCTATCAGCAAGTTAATAAGTTTTACTGCATTTCTCGGTGCCTGGGCGCGGACGTGATTGTTAAAGAAAATAACCCCGTTGTTTGCGTGCCGGGCCATCTTTGCGATGCGGTCATCCGTCCAGTGGCGCAATTCGTCCTCCCCGTAGTCATAGTCGAATTGCTTTTGCATGTTGCCTGAACGCCAACCTTTGGCGTTGCGGCCGTGGAAGCGGATATAGAAAAGGTCCGGATTGGTGACGACATCAAGCCTGGGAAACAATCCCGGCAATTCCGGTTCATCCACCGTCACCAGAGTGGTCCGGCGGCGCTCGAGCCCGGCAAAGACCCGGTCCGTCGCCCAGGAGGCATGACGAAATTCGACTGCCAGAGGCAGACCGTCCAGCTCATCCAAAAGGGCGGCCAGATAGTGACGGCTTTGGGGGGCACGTACAAATGACGGCGGAAATTGCAGTAAAACGGCCACCAGTTTGCGGGCCTGTAAAAGCGGAGCGATGCCGTCACGGTACTGGGTTGCCTGCCCGCGCCATTGATCGGGGTCGATTTCGTGGGTTAAGGTGCGAGTCAGTTTGGCGGCAAAGCGAAAACCGGCCGGTGCCTGCCGGTGCATGCGTTCAAGCACATGCACTTTGGGCATCTGATACCAGGTGAAGTTCAGCTCGGTGATCGGAAAATGTTGGGCGTAAAGGGGCAGCATGGCACCCGATTTTGTTCCCGGCGGATAAAATCCGGCGTCGGTCCACTCCGCATACGAATAGCCGCTCGTGCCGACCCGAAGGTGGCAACTATTTTTTTGGATCTCATCGTACATTCAAATCTTTTAAAACCTTTGTGGATGGCTACTTTATTCCTTCCGGTCCGCGCTGGATGCCGATGACTTTGCCCTGGATCAGGACATCGCTGAAACCGTAGCGCAGGGGTTTGTATTTTGCATTGGCCGGGCGCAGCTCGACAAATTTTTTGCGCAGGAAGAAACGCTTGACGGTGGCCTCCTCGTTGTCGATGAGTGCCACCACAATTTCACCGTTCTGGGCGTACTGACGGGGTTCGCAGATCGCCAAATCGCCATTCAGGATTCCGGCATCCTTCATCGAATCGCCTTTCACACGCAACGCAAAGAGGTTTTGACCGCGAAAAACGGCGGCATCCAATACCGTGCTGCCGTCCCATTCCGTCTGGGCGTACATCGGCAGACCGGCCATGACACGGCCAATGATGGGGACCTCCTGCCAGCGTTGCGCCGCCGACGTCTCGCGGGCGCGGTTTAAAAGATAGACCGTACGACTGTAGCGCCCCTCACGTTTCAGATAACCTTTTTCTTCCAGCGCTTTGAGAATCTGGGCGATGGCGGCATGGCTGACGCCCAGATCCGTGGCCGCCTGGCGCAGACTGGGGGCCTGTCCGCTGCTCGCGATTTCGTGCTGCAGATAATCTAAAACACGCTGTTGCTTTTCGGTTAGGGGTGCTGGTTGCATAGAAAACCCTCGTCGATTTGGGATTTCGGCCCGCCCTGGCGCGACGGCTTCGATTAAATGGCAACAAATGGAACGCCTGAAGAGTAGCAGTCTTTATAGACGATCCTTAAAAAGCAGGTCTGGGCCAGGGAATGCAGATTTTGGATTTAACAAAAATGTAGAAATCCGATCTTAAATTCCTGAATTGTTTTCTCTATGGCAAATATAATCGATTAAAAAGTAAATGTCAATGTAAATATTGATGTAAAATTTGTAAAGAAGGGTTCAGAGGTTAAATCAATCGATTTGACAGCCGGCTTTCACCGAATCGCATGGGAAGTTTAATTGCCATGAGACTGAAGACAAAGGCGCTGCTGAAGGAACCAACAATCCATAGCCAGATTGCCGGCGACAGGGTCTTTCCTCGAATATCGGCCATGAAAAGATGATAGACCGGCCCGGCTTCAATTAAAATGACAAGGCCGATGTATCCGGCGCATACGATCATAAAAGCCAGTCCACCAAAACTGGTAACCGTCTGGGTCGGGTTTTCGGCTTTAAAATCGGGATAGGCAGCTCCAAAACCAATGCCCATGGCGACAATTCCGGGAACGAGAAAAAAGACGGTAACTGTGGACAGCACCATCATAAAGGGGCTAACGGACAGCATGAGGTTGGTGACGATAATCAGGGCCTCAGTAAGTATAAGTAATGGGAAATAATATATAAAAAACTTTATCCACAAAAAGGCCCTCAGAGACAGGGGCGATGATTTGACCAGCCAGAACGCTTCCCTTTCCATGCTGACGGCCGGATAAGCGAAACGGGCGCATATGGCCGTGAGCACAAACAGTGCCAGTCCCATGTTTAGAAACGAAAATAGATTTTGCAAATAGACGGTTTTGATCGGTGTTTTATCAAGGGGCAACACTTTGAAATTGTAAACATATATCACCACCAGGGCCGCGATCAAAAAAAGTTGAGACCACTGGGTTTGATCCCGCAGAAATGTCTTGATTTCTTTTACTGTGAAGGATTTTACCGGTCCGGGTAAAAAATCGAAGAATCGCCAGGCGGTGGCATTTTTTTTAAACAGCCGTGCCGAAGCCGTTTGGGTTTTAGAAAAGCCCTTAAAATAAATTGCTTCGGCGATCATGATCAGCATAAACGCAATTGCCGCTGCGAAGCTCCAAGCGAGGGCGGTATGAAACAACCCGTTTTTAAATGCGCCTGAAAGTCCGGCCACAATGCTGTCATAGGCCCATGTGCTGGGAAGAACCGGTGATTGCGGTGTCTGCAGGGAGCTGATATAAACCATGACCGTGTCGAATACTTCAGGGTCTACCAGCAGTTCCGGGCGTGACAGGCGAATGGCCAGATAAATTGCTACAAAAAAGAAAATACTCAGAAAAATAAAAATGCTTTTCAGACGATTTGCCGGCATGATGATAACGGCCGCCATGACCAGTATGGTGCTGATGGCCGAAGCATTAATGACCATCGGGACCAGTGCCAAGACGGTGTTGGCATAATAAAATACTCCGGTTTGATAAACGATTCCGTAGGCTAAAAAAACCGGCAGCGTAAAAATTACTACCATCCAGGCGCTTTCAACCGTGCTGTCTATCCAGCGCGAAATAAAGATTTTGTAGCTGGCTACCGGCATGGCATGCACCAGCTGCAAATCCCGTGAAAGATATAGTTTGGACAGGGAAGTCAGGATGCTGCTGAAAATCAAAAGGGCGAATGAAACGATCAATATCATCGAAAGCAATTTGTAGCCCAGAATGTTACCGATTTCCTCGATGCCCCTAAAGTAACTTAAAACGCGCAAAGAGACGGCGAATATTCCTATCCAGAAAAGCATGCCTATGATTCCGAATAAAAACAGCTTGAGGAGACCGCCGCGTGCGTTTTTTTTGAGGCGGCGGTTTGTAAGCGTCCACAATCTTGGTTTTAAAAGGGTCAGGATCTCATTCATTTGGGATTTTAGATTTCGGATTTTGGATTTGTAGGTCTAAATAATTTATTAGATTAACCAAGATTCTTGATACTTGATGCTCGATGCTGGCTACTCGATGCTCGATACTCGATATTTCATGGTGCGCGGCACAGGGCACTAGGCGCACGGCTCAAGGCAAAGGTCTAAAATAAGACATTTTCTTTATTAAAATCCGAAATCGGATGAATTCCCAACCGAATGAATCCGAAATCAAAAGCCTCCGTCTTCTGACTTCTTTTTTTCTTTCCGAATTCCGCATTCCCAATTCTGAATTCAAATACCTCTGTCAGTTAGCTGTATTCGTCAGGTTCAGGAATACCCTTTCAAGGGCGGCATCGGCTGCATTGGCCTGCCGTCTGAGATCGGCAGTGGTTCCGCTGGCGATCAAATGCCCTTTGTTGATAACACCGATACGCTCACAGATATCTTCGGCAATCGCCAGGGTGTGGGTGGACATAAATACGGTAACCCCTTTGCGTGCCAGGCGCTGAAAAAGATCTTTCACCATGATGATGGCCGCCGGATCGAGCCCGACCATGGGTTCGTCCACAATGATTACTTCCGGATCATGCAGCAGGGCGGCGGACATGATCAGACGTTGTTTCATGCCGTGGGAATAAGACTCGATCAATTCATCGGACCAATTCGCCAGTGAAAACATTTCCAAATTTTCCTGCGCCTTTTGGCCGAAAATATCTTCCGGCACACCGTAAAGATCGGCGGTGAACTTCAAAAATTCCATACCGGTCAGTTTTTCGTACAGATAGGGACGATCGGGAATAAAACCGATTTTGCCCTTGGCTTTTTCCGGCTGTTTCTGTATGTCGATGCCGGCAACCATGACGCTGCCCTCCGAGGGCGCCAGAATGCCCCCGATCATTTTAATGGTGGTGGTCTTGCCGGCACCGTTGGGGCCGATAAATCCGAAAATCTCTCCTTTTTTTACAAAGAGATTTAAATCGTCCACGGCCTTAAAATCGCCATACTTTTTGGTAAGAGCTTTAAGTTCGATCATTGAATTACTTTCAAGTTAATTTTACCAATAAGTCCCATTAGATCCAGCTGCTGACTGGGAGACCCTGTGACCAGTCGTATGTGGCTGACATCGGCCGGTACCTGTCCGAAAAGGGCATCGACGGTTATCCAGCGGCCCAAATACACCAGGTTCCAGGCATGATAGTAAAACCGGCCTTTTAGATATACCAGGCCGGCTTCAAGCCGACAGGGAATTCCGGTCGCCCGGGCCAGGGCAGCGAACAGCACAGCATGCTCATTGCAGTCCCCGACCCGATTTTCCAGGGTGGAAAGCGCGTCCGGCAAAGAAAGCACCGGTCGTTTATCTATATTCTGATACACCCAGTCGACCAGCGCCTGCACTTTATCCAATGGTGTCATTTGGTGGGCCACGATTTTTTGCGCCAGGGCCTGGATATTTTGATGGTCGGACTGAATAAAAGCCGTCGGTTTTAAATAGATCTTTTCAAAGGCCCCTAAATTTTTTCCATCAAGATCATCGGCCAGATTCGCTAATGATTCTTTGTCGATCGTCAAAACATTGTTTCTGAAAATCTGCCGGCCACCGTCAAGCCGAACCCTTGTATTCGGGATACCGCTGATCTCAAATTTCAGCTTTCCAAGTTGAGCCGGATTATCAAGCATTACATTGGATGCTACCGATGCGATTTTTGTAAGATCCGCGCTGGATTCCATGGCAAGATCTTCGAGGGCAATTTCCCGGGTGGTCTTCTCAAGCCGGATGCCCAGGATACCTTTTTCCTGCAACACGTCGCCGGACGCATCAATCCAGGCAATCTGAGAGGTACCTTTGAAATTCAGAGCCACCTTGGTGGTTGTTTTGAGGTCATCCCCAACCTTAAGATCTTCCTTGCCAATTATCTGGACGATTACCGGCGTTTGCCCCAATGTGGCCGGATCAAAGATATCAAATGCATATTTGTCGCCGGCCTTAAGTGCGACAGCGGCCAGGGCCGATGTTATTCCGGCCAGAAGGTAGGGTTTGTTTTTAAGCCGGATGTCCATCCGGCGGCGGCTTCCGGCACTGGCCGAAGTGACGGTCAGCATCTCTCCGGATAGGGTGCCGTTCACGCTGAAGCTGAAACGCCCGGAATTAATTTCAAAATCAAAAGCGGTCAGACTGTAATCGGCCTTGAGACGTCCCCGGGTTTTAAGCTGGATATCCTGGACCAGGCCCATGGTATTAATGCGCATGAGCACCGTTTCCTGCAGACGGTAGCCCTCACTTTCAGGTGAAATTTTGGTGTGTGAGAAGCCGATTTTGCGGTTGTTTTGGAAAATATTCATCCAGGTTTCTTTTTCGTGAGGCGAACTGATGCTATAAATTTCAAGGGATTGGGGGCGGTTAAATAATTTTTCGAACAAATCCAGGCGGATCATGAAAAGAAGCAGAAACGCCAGGAAAGCAAAGGTGCCCGTTATCCAGAACCATTTGTTTTTATATAATCTCATTGCGTTGATTATTGCCCGACAGACAGGGATTGGTTTACTAAAATCGAACAGAGACCGTGCCCAAAAAAAAGGGCCGGACCATCGAAGGTCCAACCCTTTCATTATAACACGAATTTTGATTTATTTGGCAAAAGGTATCCAGTGTTTAATTAATTTTTTATACCTGCCGTCACTGTTAATGGTTTTCAGGAAGTTGTTTGCTGATTTCAGCAACTCTTTATTATCTTTCCGGACAGCCCAGGCTAACGACTCTTCCGTTAAAGGGGCAAACAGCGCGGTCAGACCGTTGATTTCATTTTCAGAGGCTAAATAGAGAATCATGGGACCATCATAGATAAACATGTCAATCCGTTTATCGATCAAAGCCTTTACCGCAGGCCGTGAGGTTGGAAATGTTATCTTCTTGACACTACTATATTGTTCATCTACAAAATATTCACCATAGGTATTTTTAATAACGCCTATGGCGGAACTCGTTGTTAAAGCAAAAAAGCCGGTGCTGAAGCGAGCGGCATCCTCCCTGCGTATCAGGGCCATCTGACCACTTTTCAAATACGGGATGCAGAATGCAATTCTTACTTCTCTGAGCGTGGTTCTAGTCATACCGGACATGATGATATCAATCTTATTGGATATCAAGGCCGGTATCTGATCTTCCCAATCAAGCTCTACAAATTGCAGTGATTTACCCAGATATTTTGCCAATCCCCTTGCAAAATCGGCTTCCAATCCGATAATTTTATTTCCCTGCCGGTAAACCAGGGGCTGGGCGTCGGTTGAAACCCCGACGCGCAATAAATTTACATCCGGAGAGATTTCGGTAGTTTTAACGGCATGTTGCCCGGGTGTGGTACATCCCATGTGCAAAAGCAAGCCTGCGAGAAAGCATAACAGAACCAACCATCGACTACTGCTTGGATTTTTAGGCATTCTTTATGTCCTCCTCTGTCAATTCATTAGTAATTATTTATTAACGCCGAATTGGGGAATTGAGGAATTGAGGGATTAAAGGATAAAATCAATCAATTAAAATAGATAGAATCCATTCAATTTCTAAATTCCTCAATCCTTTAATTCCTCAATCAGACCCGTGTCCAATTTTTATGCAATCCCATAACAGCTAAAGAGCCACAACTATTTTTCCAAGCTGAATGACGAGATCTGAACATACCACACTATGATAAAATTGTCTGCCTGGCAAATCTAAAATTCCGTGAACCGATCGATTCATTATTTTTCTTGACAGCTTTTGGTTTATTCGCGATATAATAGCCGTGATCAGCGAATACAGGGGATTGGCGAAATCGTCATCTTCTATATAGCCGTCCGTTAAAGAGACCCATGATATATCCTTTTCGGAGATGAGATTAATTCAGGCTTTACTGGCAGAGTCAAAAATGACCCTGCCTTTTTATATGGTGAGGAAAGAAAGTCGAAAGTATCTTTAAAGAAGTATTCCAGGAGTACAGAGCTATGCCGCAAGGAACAGTCAAGTGGTTCAACAACAAGAGGGGTTGGGGGTTTATTGTCAAGGAAGACGGCGAAGACATTTTTGTCCACTATTCCGCCATAAAAGGTGACGGCTTCAGATCGATTACCGAAGGCCAGCGTGTGCAGTTTGATATCGAGGAAGGCGCTAACGGCCCAGCTGCAATGAATGTAGAGAAATTATAAACGGCATCCGGACAAGCCGGAATTAAATATAGAAAATTGAATATTTGTGGAAATCGCTTCGCTCCATCATTTTTTTGATAGGTCTTTTAAAATTGATCCGCCGCAGGCGGACCTTAAATATTCAATATTCAATCGAAAATATTCAATCATTTGAAGATAGAGAAAATAGCCCAATAAAATTGTTTTGCCACAAAATGCACAAAAATAATTTCTAAGATACTAAGGTGTATCTTCCCGATTAAAAATCGTATTTAGCCTTTGCAGTTCCGATTCCGCATCGTTTACAATTTCGTTGATAATCTCCTTAAGCGGCTGGATTTTGTCGACCAGCCCGACTGATTGTCCCGCCATGAGCGAACCTCTGGTAACATCGCCTTCAAGCACCGCCTGGCGCAACGCACCGGCCCAGAACTCTTCTACCTTAACCTGCGCCTCGTATCGATCGATGAGTTTGTTGTCCAGTTTGCTCAATAATTTGATTTGAAGCTTGGCAAACTCTATGGAACCCTTGTTTTTTAATGCCCGTACGGGGATAACCGGCAGCCGGCTGTCAAATTGCGGTGTTGCCATGGCGTCTCTGGCTTTGGCTTTGCGAAAGGTTTCTTTAAACTTCGGGTGGGCAAGGCACTCTTCAGCCATGATAAAACGAGTCCCCATCTGGATGCCGGCCGCTCCCATCATTAACAGATGGGCCATCATCCGCCCGGTAGCAATACCCCCGGCAATAAAAATCGGTACGGTGTCGACGTTAAAAAGAATCTGTTGAATCAACACCGATAACGCGACCGGACCGATGTGGCCGCCGGCCTCCGAACCTTCCAATATCAAGGCATCAGCTCCCCTTTCGATTAAATTATGTGCCAGGGGAGCGGTGGGGGCGAAACAAATGACCCTTGCGCCACAGCGTTTGGCCTTTTCGATTTCATTTTTTTTGGGAATACCGCCGGCAAATACAACAAACGGACAGCCCAGCTTGCAAACAAGCTCAAGCTGGCCTTCATAAACCGGGGCCAGCGTAATAAGATTGACGCCGAACGGTTTTTGCGTCAACTCCTTGGTTTCAATGATTTGTTTTTCAAAGATATCAACCGGCGTATTGCCGCCGGCCAAAAGCCCAAAGCCCCCTTCATTGCCGATAGAGCTGACAAGTTTAGGGTCGCTGACCCACGTCATCGCGCCGCACATGATAGGGTATTTACAGCCCAGAAACTTTCTGCCTGTTTCAAAAAATTTATCGATCAGCATTTGTTATGTTTCCTTCTTTTGGTTCTTTTGCCCCGGATGGTTCGGGCTCAGAACATATCGTTGATGAAATTAGATTTAACTGTGAGCTATGAGCTGTCTTGCGCTGCAAGACTTATTTTCCCATTAACTCCCGGGCATGATCCAGTGTGGTCTGGGTGATTTTCTCCCCACCCAGCATTCTGGCAATTTCCTTGTAGCGGTCTTCTCTGCTGAGCGGCTGGATGGCGGTTTTAGTCCTGCCGTCATTGACATCTTTGGAAATTCTGAAATGATGCTCACCGAATTTGGCGATCTGGGGTAGATGGGTGATGCAGATAATCTGGTGATGACGTGCAAGGTCAGATAGTTTGCGGCCCACCACTTCTGCTGTGCCGCCGCCGATTCCGGCATCGACTTCATCAAATACAATAGTTTCCACCGCATCGGATTCGGCCAGAATGGCTTTTAATGCCAGCACCACTCGGGAAAGTTCGCCGCCGGAAGCAATGCTGGCCAGCGGTTTTAATTCTTCTCCCGGGTTGGGGGCAATCATAAACAAGGCCCGGTCAATACCGGATTCAGTCATACAATAATTTTTGGCGGTGAGATACGGATTGGTTTTCTCATCCGCTGCCAGGGGATAAAGAATAGCCTGAAATTCTGTTTGAGACATTTTCAGGGACCCCAGCTCTTCAACCACCTTCCGCGCTAAGTCCTTTGCGGTTTCATTTCTTTTTTGTGACAACTTCAATACCCGGCGCGCCAATTGATCGTGCAATTTTATAAGTTGTTCTTCAACTTTTTCGATTTGCTTGCCGATGTTTTCGACTTCAGAAAGCTCAGCTTCAATGGTCTCCAACTGAGATGAAACGGCTTCCAGCGAACCACCGTATTTACGCTTGAGTTTATTGAGGACATCCAACCGTTCTTCGACAGCTTCCAGCTGTTGATCATCCATCTGTATCAGATTCAGGTGGGAGCGAAGCTCGTCAGTCAGGTCTTCGATTTGAAAAGAGGCTGAGGCCAGGGTTTCGGCTTTTGTTTTCAACGTCGAGTCGATTCGGCCCGCATTTTCAAGATTTTTCTTTACTTCCGAAAGTTTTTCAATGACGGATCCGGATGCACCGTATAATTCTTCGATACTGCTGTGAATGGTCTGGTAAAGCGCTTCGGCATTTTTCAGGCGTAGCCGTTCCTGCTCCAATTCCGCATCTTCACCGGGGGCCAGACCGGCAGCGGTGATTTCATTTCTCTGAAACGCAAGCAGTTCCCGGTGTTCGTCTTGCCGCTGCCGGGTTGAATTTAGGCTGTTGAGTTTATCGATTAACGGCAGGATTTGATGATAGTCGTCGTACACCTGCCGGCGCTGGGCCGTCAAGCCTCCAAACTGATCAAGGATCAGCAGGTGCTGATCTTCTTTCAGAAGTCCCTGGTGGGCATGCTGTCCGGAAATGCTGGCCAGGTTTTCGGTGATGGCTGTTAACAACCCGATAGTTGCCAGGCGGCCGTTGATATACACCCTGTTGCTGTCTGATCGCGAAATCAGTCTTCTGATCAACAACCCCTCGCCGGGATCGTATCCGTTGGCGGACATGATTTGGGCAACACCGCTGGTTGATGAAATCTGAAACAAGGCTTCCAGTTCGGCACTTTC
>Ga0209013_10005421_pt1 | contig 10988 bp, 11 predicted proteins | sample Cruoilmetagenom2_FD_187291 | JGI IMG/M metagenome (GOLD analysis project Ga0209013, IMG submission 187291) | Oil polluted marine microbial communities from Coal Oil Point, Santa Barbara, California, USA - Sample 2 (SPAdes) (version 2) | ecosystem: Environmental > Aquatic > Marine > Oil seeps ...
AGTTGATCGCCCTCGATGCGGGTTGTGTGCTGCTGGTTGAACCGTTGCCCCGACTCAACCACGTAGGCCACGGCGGTGGGCTGGCCGACCCTGGATGGAATACGGATCTCCACGAGTGCTGGCAGGGCGGTCTCAGGCGCCAACAGACCCCGATAGATCACAAGCACCTCAGGCCGGTCATATTCTGGCCAGAGGGCAATCTCGAGGTTCGCCAACGTGGGCGTATTTCCCGCAGCGGGTTGCGTGTCCTGCGCCAGGGCAGGCGTGGTCAGGATAGCCAGACAGAAAGCCAATGTCAGTACAAGTTTCTTCATGTCCATACGCCGTTGTAGTTTCAACTCAGGCCCCCAGAGTTCTACGGGGACAGCCGGTCAGCGCGACTCGGGAGGCCTGAGAGGTTGTCGCGAAATATATCGCGGCGCTAGGGGCCGAGGATCGCATCAATCACGGCTTTGAACTCGTCAATGCTGGGTGACCCGTCCTGTCCCTGGCCATCGTTGAAAAGAAAGATAGGTGCGGTAGGCACGCCATAGAGCGCTCCGACCACGATTCCGGCCTGCGCCCGCTGCTTGGCTTCCTCTGATTCCAGGCAGGTCTCGAACTCGGCCGCGTCCACGTCCAGCGATTCGGCATAGTCAGCAAAGTGAGAGCTTGGATCGCCGGCTGTGGCCCATGCATCCTGGTTGGCAAAGATCTTGCTATGCATTTCCCAACCCTGGTCCTGCTGGCCTGCGCACTCGGCAGCGATGGCGGCCAGGCCGCCAGGGCTATCCTCTCCTTCGGACCAGGGCTGCAGGACGTAGACCAACTGGCCAGTGTCGACGTACTGCTCGACCAACTGGGGCAATACCTCTGTGGCGTGTTCCGCCGACTCGGGGTTGGCATAGTCCACAAAGGCCACGGTGATGGCTCTCGCCGTCTGCGGGTCCCCGCGCATGTGCCAGTCAGGACCGCTGGGCACGATCTCTGGTATTGGACCGCCGGCGGCCGCATAATCGATAACCCTGCCCATAGCCTCGATGGGCAGGCCACCACGGACGGGCATGTCATTGATATAGAAGAAGGGAGTGGCGTTCACACCCAGTGATTCGCCGGTCAACAGGTCCCCCTGGACTACCACAGCTCCCTCGCCGGAAGCCAGGCACTCGTCAAAAGTCCCGGTATCCAGTCCCAATTCCTCGGCATAGGCGCTGAATTGCGCGGCTGGATCGGTGGCCTGGGACCACTCTGCCTGGGTGGCAAAGAGATGCTCGTTCATCTCCCAATATTGTCCCTGCTGGCCGGCACATACGGCTGCCTCCGACGCTTTTTGCGCGACAGGGTGAATGGACGTCAATGGGAACTCACGGTACACATAGCGAGCTTTGCCGGTGTCGACGTACTGTTCGATCAGGTCTGGGATCACCTCACGGGCGATCGATGCACAGGCCGGTCACTGGTAGTCCGAGAATTCGGTGATCACCACCGGCGCGTCCGCCCGTCCAATACTGCGATAGCTGTCAGCCTCTACCTCCAGGCTAGGAGCGTCACCTCCGGCCAGGTAGTAGTCGATCTGCTGCTGGAATGCGGAGAAGGGCTGGGCGCCCGACAGGGCCGCGCCATTGATCCGGAAGGCCGGAGTGCCGGTAATACCCAGGGCAGCGCCCTCCTGGTAGTCGGCGATCACCTTGTCGGCATACTTGCCATCGTCCAGGCAGGCATCAAACTGGCCCTGGTCCAGACCCAGGTCGCTCGCCATCCCTTTGAAGGCATCTTCCGCATCCGGGCTGCCGGCCCACTGGTCCTGGCCATCAAAGATCGCGTCATGCATTTCCCAGAATGCCCCCTGCTCGCCGGCGCACTCGGCCGCTTCGCCTGCTTTTGCTGCCTGGGCATGGATAGAGAACAATGGGAAGTTTCGGAATACGTAGCGGACCTGGCCGCTGTCGATGTAGGATTCTAGGATCTGTGGAAACGTCTCACGGACGTATTTCGCACAGTACGGTCACTGAAAGTCAGAATACTCGACGATGGTTATTGGCGCGTCCGGCGAGCCCAGCACATGCCAGTCACCCTCGTCGACAGGCAAACTTGCAGAAGACGCCGAGCCCCCGGTTGGCTTTTCTGTGGGCTCCTCCTCCGTGGCCGCCGGGGGGGTTTCACCCGTCCCGGCAACCTCCGACTGTTCGGTAGTGGCCTGGGCGCCCAACGTTGGCGCGTCCTCCTGCGGTCCGCAAGCTGCCGCCAACAACGCGACGACCACCAGTACAACTAACCAGCCATACTTCAATCTCATACCCAACCCTTTCGATTCTGGATTCTTGATTCTGGATTTGGGAGTGCCACCGCTGCGGCGATCCATGTCCAATACCTGGATTCTCAAATCAGCTTTACCCTGCGCAGGCGCAGGGAGTTGGTAACGACGAAAATGCTGCTAAAGGCCATCGCCGCGGCAGCCAACACGGGATGCAGGTGAATTCCCAGAGATGGATAAAAGACCCCAGCCGCCAGCGGAATCAGGATCACGTTGTAAAAGAGGGCCCAGAATAGGTTCTGCTTGATGGTTCGCATGGTCGCCCGGCTGAGGGCAATGGCCCGCGGCACCCCTCGTAGGTCGCCGCTCATGAGCGTCACGTCAGCAGCGGCCATGGCCACGTCCGTACCTGTGCCGATGGCAATGCCCACGTCCGCCTGGGCCAGGGCTGGGGCATCGTTGATGCCATCGCCGACCATGCCTACTGTCGCCTTCGTGCTCGCTTGCAGGGCTTTCACGTGATCCACCTTCTCGCCGGGCAATACCTGGGCCACCAGACGGCTGAGGCCTGTCCCTTCTCCTTCGCTCAGGGCAAGCCCTCCAACGTCACTCGGGATAGGTCCTTCTACTTCGCTCAGGACGAGCTGCCGGGCAATGGCTTCGGCTGTGCGCTGGTTGTCGCCGGTGATCATGACTACTTCCAGACCCAGGGCCTGCATCTCCCGGATCGCCTCGGCGGAGCCCTCTTTGATGGTATCGGCCACGGCGATAATGCCCACTGCATCACCCTCCACTGCCACGAGCATCGCCGTCTTGGCCTCAGACTCCAACCGCGTCAGGGGCGCATCCAGCCCGTTGAGCACGACGCCACGTTCTTCCAGCAGCCTCTGCGAGCCTACCAATACCTGCTGGCCCTCCACGGTTGCTGTGATACCCTGACCTACCACCGCCTCAAAGCCCTGTGGTTCGGCCAACTCCATGCCTTCTTCCACCGCTCCCCGGACGATTGCCTGGCCCAAGGGGTGCTCGGAGCCCCGCTCCGCAGATGCCGCCAGGCGGAGCCATGACGAACCAGCCACGGAGCTATGCCAGACGGTTTTGGACCTGGCCATGGGCTCCCGGGTCAAATCATCAGCGTTTACCGGCACCACGTCGGTCATGGATGGCTCACCTTTGGTAATCGTGCCGGTCTTGTCCAATATGACCGTCGTCAGCTCGTGGGCTCGCTCCAGGGCCTCGCTGTTCTTGAATAGGATGCCATGCTCTGCGCCTTTGCCAGTGCCGACCATGATGGCCGTGGGCGTGGCCAAGCCCAGGGCGCAGGGGCAGGCAATAACCAGCACGGAAACCATAAAGATCATGCTCTGGGTGAAACCCACGTCACCGATGAAGAACCAGACCAGAAAAGTGAGCGTGGCAATGGCAATGACCGCCGGTACAAAGACCGCCGAGACGCGATCGGCCAGCCTTTGGATGGGAGCTTTGGACCCCTGGGCCTCTTCGACCAGGCGGATGATCTGGGCCAGCGCCGTCTGGGCGCCAACCCGGGTGGCCTCGAACTTGAGCAAGCCCTGCTTGTTGATCGTCCCGCCCACGACCTCGTCACCTGGCCCCTTGTCCACGGGCATGCTCTCACCGGTGAGCATCGACTCGTCCACCGCTGAACGGCCTTCAATGACGACGCCATCCACCGGCAGCCGCTCGCCGGGCCGGACCACCACCACATCGGCCAGTACCACGGACTCGATGGGAACCTCTACTTCGGAGCCGTCTCGAACCACATGCGCTGTCTTGGGGCGCAAACCCATCAGCTTTCTGATGGCCTCGGAGGTGTGGCCTTTGGCCCGAGCCTCGAGCAGCTTGCCCAGCTTGATGAGGGTGATGATCATGGCCGACGTCTCGAAATAGACGTGACCACCCAGGCCGGGGAACAGCAGCACAGCCAGACTGTAAAAGTACGCAGCCGACGATCCCATGGCCACCAAAACATCCATGTTGGCTGACCCGGATCGCAAGCTCTTGTAGGCGCCTACGTAATAGTCGCCGCCGACGTAGAACTGGACGGGTGTGGCCAGGGCCAGGAACAGCCAGTTGACCCAAGGCGCGTAGGCCCACGCGCCCAGGAGGCCAAAATCGCGCCCCATGCTCAGCAAAAAGAGCGGCAGGGTAAAGGCCACGCCCACCCAAAACTTGCGTGTCTGGTCGCGGATCTCGGCTTCGCGGGCCGCGCGCTCCACATCCTCGGCCGCTTCGCCCTCGCCGGTGATGATGACGTCGTAACCCACGTCCCGGATGGCCTGCTGGATAGCCGCCAAGCTGACAGCGCCGGGCAGGTATTCCACACTGGCCCGCTCGCTGGCCAGGTTGACGTTGGCCGACACCACCCCATCCAGGCGCTTCAGTGTCCTCTCCACCGTCATGGAACAATTCGCGCAGGTCATACCTGTGATCGGCAGTTCCACCTTGGCCGTCGCCACATCATACCCGATGTCACGGATGAGGGCAAGAAATTGGCCCTCTCCGACGACGGACGGGTCGTAGGTAACGGAGGCCCTCTCAGTAGCCAGGTTCACCGTCGCCCCCTCGACGCCATCCAGGCGCCCAAGGTTGCGCTCGACGTTCAGCGAGCAGTTGGCGCAGGTCATGCCCGTGACGGGCAGGGTTACTTGTTTAGTCGACATGGTCTTGGACCCATTTCCAGCTTCCTAGCCTGCCGGGTAGCCGGCCTCGGCCAGCGTCGACTTGAGGGCAGCCAGGGCATCATCGCTCGCGACCTGGAACGTGGCGGTCTTGGCCTCCACATCACCGCTCAGGTACTCGGCGCCATCGACAAAGCCAGCCTCACGCTTGACCGTCATGATGCAGTGATTGCAGCTGATATTGGGAATGCCCAGAGTGATTGTATCCATGTTGATCTCCTTAATTGTGCTTTGTGCCGCGGGCTGCGTGGTTCGTGTTGCGTGTTTCGTGGTTCGTGTTGCGTGACGCAGTATCCACGAACGACGCAACACGAACCACGTCTTCACATCTTGCCCGTCGTCTCGAATACGTTCATAATCTCCGTAATGACCCTCTCCCTTTCAGCCGGGTCATCGCTCCGGATGGCTGTGGTCACGCAGGTTTGCAGGTGTCGCTCCATGATCAGGCTGTTGACCTTCTCCAGTGCCCGCTGCACGGCCAGGTTCTGGTTGATGATGTCGATGCAATAAACATCCTCGTCGACCATGCGCTGGATGCCGCGCGCATGCCCCTCGATACTTTTCAAGCGGTTGATGATCGCCTGTTTGTATTCCTCGGCCATTCCCCACGCTCCCACAAGATACCCCACCCCCCAGGGGGTGGGGTACGACGCAGTCTAGCATAGTGGACTAATCTTGTCAAGTTTGTTCTCTTCTCGTCCCTGCAGACAACTGCGAGCCGGCGAGGCGCGCCCCCGACGCGGCTCGGGGACAGGCCCTCGTCGGCCCGTACACTGGGTATCCTATAGGGCCAGCACCGGCCCGTCTGTAGGCTGACTCACAGCCTCAGTTCGAGCAGGTCTGATCCTCCCGCGGGTCTTCAGGCAGCGTACAATCGTTTTCAATGGGTCCCTGTGCGTGATCTACGAGGGGCAAGATGTGGTGAACCTGCGGGAGAAGCAGGGCTACCTCATTTGGACTCGCTCCCTCAAACTCGCTTGTAGGCCCCATCCCGGGGGCGTTTGGCGCCACCAATCGTATGGCCGCAGCCCAGGACTGGCATTCCTCAGAAGGAATGCCAGTCCTATTCGCGGTTGGCGCCACCTGACGCCCCGACTCTTGTGTAGATCCGGGCAGATCGCCCTCGGGACCAAGGCTAGGAGCGATAAATGAGGCCGCCCTGGCGGGAGAAGCCCCGGTCGTTGCCTGCCGGGGTGATCGCGGGTATAATGGCGGTCATGAGAGCGGGTGCTGAGAAACTGAGGGGCTTGAATCGACGACGGTGGATCCAGCTTGGGCGCAACCTTCTGTTGGGACTGGTAGTGCTCCTGGCGGGGGTGCCCTTCACCCCTCTTGTCGCTCTGGGGCCACAGCAAAGGGTGCACAGCATCGATCCCAAGATGGGCATCCACACGCGGCTGACCGATGAGGTCGAGCCATGGAAGATCAAGCGCACGCTGGAGATGGTGCGCGAGATGGGCGTTACCTGGACCGTCGAGTACTTTCCCTGGGCCTACTATGAGCCCTCGCCGGGGAACTATGACTGGACCCACGCTGACCTGGTGGTTGATCATGCCCGCCGCCAAGGCCTGACGGTGATCGCCCGGCTGGGCTTTGTGCCCGAGTGGGCCCGTCCAGACCCCGAGGAGAGAGCGACGACCTTCACCTACCTGGACGGTGGCAGCTACGATGCCTTTGGCGACTATGTCCAGGCCTTTGTCGAGCACTTTCAGGGCCGCGTGGACCACATTGTCATCTGGAACGAGCCCAACCTCAGCCTGGAATGGGGCTACCGCCCGGTGGATCCGGAGGGGTATACGTCCCTGCTGCGCGCCGTATACCCCCGCGCCAAGGCTGCTGATCCCGATATCGTGGTCCTGGGCGGCGCGCTGGCTCCTACCCTGGCGCCAGTGGGCGATCCGGAGGGCATGAATGACCTGGAATACCTGCGCCGGATGCTGGACGCCGGCGCGGGCGAGGCGATGGATGGGCTGGCGGTCCACGCCTACGGCTGGCGCCTGCCCCCTGATGCACCGGCCGATCCGGCGGTGATCAACTGGAATCGCACGGAGCTGCTCCGCCAGCTCCTGATCGACGCCGGATATGCCGGGATGCCGGTCTATATCACCGAGGGCGGCTGGAACGACCACCCCCGCTGGACCAAGGCCGTTGGGCCGTCGCAGCGGGCGGCTTACACGGTGGGCGCCTATCAGAAGGCGTCCGAAGAGTGGCCTTGGGCCGAGGCCGTGGTGCTGTGGGCCTTTCGCTACCCCCGTCCAGCCAACACCTATCAGGACTATTTCACCTTTGTCACGACGGATTTCACACCCAAGCCGATCTATTTCGCGGCGCAGCGGTATTCGAGGGGCGAGGGGCCGTGAGGCGCTTAGGTGGCTGGCTTGTTAGACTTCCGAAGTCACTGAAAGACTTCGGAAGTCTGTCGAGGGGATGGTTGGCAGCCCTCGTGCTAGCGACCATCGCGCTGGCGGCCGTTGGCCTGTGGCTGTTGTTCCAGACGCTGCCCGAGGCCGTGGATCCGGCGTGGGAGCGGATCCAGGAGACGGGAGTGCTGCCGGTGTGTACGGATCCCAGCTGGCCACCCTTTGAATCCATCGATGAGGGGACAGGGCAGTTAAAGGGCTTTGATATAGATCTGGCGAGGCTCCTGGCCGGCAGGCTGGCGGCGGATGCGGCTGCGGATGGCGTGCAAGCCAAGTTTGTCACGGTGGGCTTTGACAGCCTGTACGACGCGCTGTTGAGCGGGCGCTGCGACCTGGTTCTGTCGGCCCTGCCCTACGAGCCGATGCGGACGGAGGATGTGGCCTTTTCCATGGCCTACTTTAACGGGGGCCTGGTGATCGTCATCCCGGAGGAGACCCTTGATATCACGGAGGTAGAGGACCTGGAGGGCCGGGTGGTAGGCGTCGAATGGGGGTTCGTGCCAGAAGGCGACAGCCGCCAGCGGCTGTTCTTCCAGAACCTGGGCCTGCGCCGCTACGAGACCGCTGGGGAGGCGCTCCGCGCCCTGCAAGCGGGCGAGGTGGATGCGGCTGTCGTGGACCGCATCTCGGCCCTGGCCTACCTCCGCGATTGCCAGGGGCTGCGCATTACCGGGGAGCCGGTCGCCGATCTGAATTACGTCATTCCCCTGCGTCCTGGTAACCCTCGGCTGCTCGAGGAAGTCAACCGCGTGTTGCTGGAGCTGCGGGAGGATGGGACGCTGGAGGGGTTGCAGAGGAGATGGTTCTAACTATGAGTGTGCTTCCCTCAGAATTATGCCAACCACCACGGCCAAGGTAGGCGCCGACGAGGGACTCACACTGGTTGGCGTGTGCTTATGCTCTGGCTGGGGCAAAACTGGACGGTGAGCAGCGTTATCATATCGAAAAACCAGACGTTGATCTCCGTTCTGGTAGTGGTAGGCATACATGAGTCGGGGTTCCGGCAGGTTGGTGTCCACGAACTCTCGGAAGTGCAGCTCCGAGGAATTGTTGAATTGGAGAAGCCCGGTGATAAAGCCTCGCAGGGAAGATCGTTGGTCTATCTGGATGTTGACAAGCACAGCCTCGCCTGCCGCGATGGTGGTATCCAGGACGTCCTCGAGCTCCCTGGCGTATTCAGGGAAGCTGGAAGCGGGCATGGTCCAGGTCTCGAAGTTCAGCTTCTAAGCCCTCCAGAAGCTTGGCTTCTCCAGCCCACTCCACGTATTCCAGATCACCGCCGCCGAGATCCTCGGCTGTCATCTCCCGCAAGAAGTGGGTCGTGTCGACACCATAACGTTCCTCGAATTGGCTCAACCGGCGTCTCGTTCGCTCAATGCCGGCTCGGAGACGAATCTTGTAGGATTCAACCGCCTGGAGGATCGGTTCAGCACCTTGCTTTTCTCTTAGCTCAATCACCATCTCGATGCCCATGGCTCCCCTCCGCATTCCGATCGGTACTGTTTCGCGCCAATCATTATAGCATAGGAAGTGGGCAAAGTAAACCTGGTCGAGCCGGTTCCCTGACCTGCTCTACCTTGGGGAGGAACAGCGTATGAAGGTACGCCCTTGAGCAGGTTGGCCCAAGGGCATCTGCTAAGGGGCAGGAGTGCGTTCCGGCCTGCGCCAGGATGGAGCTGGGGCAGCTAGCCGGCAGCAGCCACAGCCTCCGCCCCGGCTTCCGGCACCGCCTCTCCGCTCAAGAACCGGTCCATGTCGGCGGCGGAGCGCTTACCAGCGCCCATGGCCGAGATGACTGTGGCCGCGCCAGTGACAATGTCGCCGCCGGCCCAGACGCGGTCCTTGGTCGTTTTGCCCGTCTCCTCGTCGGCCACGACGGTGCCCCAGCGGGTGCGCTCCAGGCCACCCGCATCGGTAAAGACCAGGGGGTTGGGCCGGGTACCGAGAGCCATGACCACCATGTCCACGTCCATGTCGAATTCGCTGCCCTCGATGGGCAGCGGGCGGCGGCGTCCGCTGGCATCGGGCTCGCCCAGCTTCATGCGGATGCACTGCATGCCGCGCACCCAGCCCTTGTCGTCGCCATAGATCTCCACCGGGTTGGTCAAAAAGTCAAAGATAATGCCCTCTTCCTGGGCGTGGTGGACCTCCTCGGCCCGGGCGGGAACCTCCTCGGCCGAGCGCCGGTAGACGATGTGGACCGCTTCGGCGCCCAGGCGCAGGGCGCAGCGAGCAGAGTCCATGGCCACGTTGCCAGCGCCGATGACGGCCACTTTGCGGCCAACCTTGGCCGGCGTGTCCCACTCGGGAAAGAGATAGGCCTTCATCAGGTTGACGCGGGTCAGGAACTCGTTGGACGAATAGACACCGTTATAGTTCTCGCCGGCGATGTGCATGAACATGGGCAGCCCGGCGCCTGTGCCCAAAAAGATGGCATCGTACCCCTGCTCGCCCAAGAGTTCGTCCAGCGTATAGGTTTTACCCACAACGGTGTCCATGATGATCTCGACGCCCAGGCTCCGGACATAGTCCACCTCGGCGTGCACGACGCGCTTGGGCAGGCGGAATTCGGGGATGCCATAGATCAACACGCCCCCGGGAGCATGCAGGGACTCAAAGATGGTCACCTGGTGGCCGGTACGCGCCAGATCGCCGGCGCAGGTCAAGCCTGCCGGCCCGCAGCCGATGATGGCCACTTTTCTACCGCTGGGCGGCGGCACTTGGGGCGGAGGCGCGGGATGGGCCAGGTCCCAATCGGCCACGTAGCGCTCCAGCCGGCCGATGGCCACAGGCTCGTATTTTTTGCCCATCACGCATAGCGCTTCGCACTGGGTCTCCTGGGGACAGACCCGGCCGCAGATGGCCGGCAAGTTGTTGGTGCCCTTGAGGACCCGCACCGAGCCCGGCATGTCGCCCTCCACCAGGCACTGGATAAAGGCCGGAATGTCGACCTCGACCGGACAGCCCTCGACGCACTTGGGCCGCTTGCACTGCAGGCAGCGGAGCGCCTCCAGCAGGGCCGGGTCTTCGGGGAAACCCGTGGCGACCTCCTCAAAGTTCCGGGCTCGAACCTGGGCGTCCTGGACCGGCATTCCCTGCCGCGGCAGTTTCATCCGCTCGTGCTTGGGCATGGCCTTGATCTGCTCTGACATCATTGTCTCCTTGCTAGCCGCCACACTGGCAGTCGTGCTGCCACTTTTCCATGGCCTGCTGTTCCTGGTCCAGGTAGATGCGCTGCCGGGTCAGGAGCTGGTCCCAGTCGACCTGGTGGCCGTCGAACTCGGGGCCGTCGACACACACAAAGCGGGTCTGGCCGCCAACTTCTACACGGCAAGCACCGCACATGCCGGTGCCATCGACCATGATCGAATTCAGGCTGACAAGGGTATGCACGCCAAAGGGTTGGGTGGTCAGGGCGCAGAACTTCATCATGATGGCCGGGCCGATGGCCCAAATCTGTTCGATGGGCCGGCCTGCTTCCAGCATCTCTTTCATGGGGATGGTAACCAGGGACTTGCGCCCGTAGGAGCCGTCATCCGTGCAGACGAGCAGCTCGTCGCTGACGGCGCGCATCTTGTCCTCCCAGAAGAGCAGATCCACGTTGCGGGCGCCAATGATGGACAGGACGGTGTTGCC
>Ga0209013_10005422_pt1 | contig 10987 bp, 12 predicted proteins | sample Cruoilmetagenom2_FD_187291 | JGI IMG/M metagenome (GOLD analysis project Ga0209013, IMG submission 187291) | Oil polluted marine microbial communities from Coal Oil Point, Santa Barbara, California, USA - Sample 2 (SPAdes) (version 2) | ecosystem: Environmental > Aquatic > Marine > Oil seeps ...
CATGAAGACTTCTTCACCTATCTTGTATGACTTGGTTGTAGGTATGAAGAGACCGCCATTCTCAAGGAAGGGCATGTATGCAGCATACAGGGCATTTGTATCCTTGATGCTCAGTGATAAGACAGCCGGTCGTTTGGCTCTGTCTGTAGCGCTATCTGCAGGTACATTCACGATTTTCTATCCTTTAAGTCGGTTGCCTTGTGGACGACTGGAAAGTTCCTGCCAACGGGACAGGAGGTCCTCCAGTATCAGCCTTTCATCAAGAGGGGTATTGGCTTGCCTGACGGTCTGTGACACATAATCCAGATACCCGAATAACTCTCTAGAGTGTAATCGGTTTCCCATCTCATGCAAGTATGTCTTTTCCGTCGCAATGGCAAATTCCTCTTTTATCAGGGCAGCGATCAATTGTTGAATTGATACGAGTACAGAGCGAAGTTCAAATTGTTTGTCTTTCATAATACCAGCCGCGACGGTTACGGGGTCTGTCGAGTCCTCTGCCAATCGTATGAGCAAATCTGAAAGCTGTTGCTCCTGAACATCAGTTTCTCCCCGGGCCAGGTTCAGGGCTCGTAACGGTACACCTCGTGCTTTTTTAAGCAGTGCTCTGGCATGATCCGGATCATCAAGTTGTTGTGACAGCCACTGCTCTGCAATCACTGCATCAGGAACCCGAAAGTCGAGGCGATTACAGCGGCTGCGCAGTGTCGGCAGCAATCGACCCGGGTCATGACTGATGAGCAGAAAATACGTGTCTGGTGGTGGCTCTTCAAGTGCTTTAAGCAGGCTGTTTGCTGCATTGATGTTCAGGTCTTCAGCCGGATTGAGCACGATGATACGGCAGGCAGCCATGTGTGGACGCGTGTTGATATCAGGCAGAACGCCCCTGACCTGGTCAATGGCAATGACAGCAGACGGTTTCTTACGCTTGCTGTCTTTATCCAGGTAGCGCTCGGCATAGCTGGTAAAAATACCCGGATGCTCCAGTGTATATTTTTCACTTTGCAATACATGCAGGTCCGGATGAGTTGCTGAGCCGAACAAATGACATGACTGGCACTTGCCGCAGGCATCCGGTGTTGGTTGTTTGCAGAGCATTGCCTGTGCAAAGTGCTCTGCAAAGCTTGTCTTGCCCAACCCCGACTGGCCAGCCAGTAAATAAGCATGGGCGAGAGAGTCGCGTTGGCTGAGGAGATTGTTGAGGGTGTCTGTCAGCCAGGGGTATATGGGAGAATCAGACACAGTCTCTCCTCTGATTCTTATTTTTTTGTAGGAGCGGTCGTCGGCCGCGAATTTGGTTCCAGTATATTTCAAAACATGTTCGCGGCCGACGAACGCTCCTACAGGGGGGCGTCATAATATTTTGTCCATAACCTTATCAATCTGCCCCAACACTTCATCCAGCGGCAATGCCGCATCGATTACTTTCACCCTGCCTGGCTCTTCAGCTGCAATCTTCAGATAAGCCTTACGGATATTCTGCATGAACTGCGGGCTTTCAGACTCAAACCGGTCGGGTGCGCTGCGCTGCCCTGCCCGTTCAAGCCCTGTTTCCACAGGCAGGTCCAACAGTAGCGTGAGATCAGGTTTGAGGCCTCTCTGGGTCCAGTTTTCCAGTGAACTGATGCGTTCAGTTGGTATGCCGCGCCCGCCGCCCTGGTAGGCATGAGTCGCGTCAGTAAACCGGTCACACAACACCCAGTCACCGCGCTGCAATGCTGGACGAATAAGTTCATTGAGATGCTGTGAGCGTGCGGCAAACATCAACAGCAATTCAGCATCGTCCTGGATGTCTGTGTTTTCCTTATCGAGCAACAGTTCACGGATTTTTTCGCTAATGTGTGTTCCACCGGGTTCACGTGTCACGACCAATGGTATTCCTGCATCGACGATGCGCTGACGGACATGCGACATGCAGGTCGTCTTACCTGCGCCTTCACCGCCTTCGAGGGTGATAAATTTGCCAATATTACTTGCCATTTTAATCCAGGGCCGTTAAATCCTGTCATTGCGAGGAACGCAGTGACGAAGCAATCTCCATGACATGTATTCTACATTACGAGATTGCCACGCTGCGCTCGCAATGACGGATTAATTGGAGTTTTCATTTGATGAGAACTTCTTACGCTTACCCTTGAGCTGATATTTGATCACAGCATTATTGTGCTCTGTAAGGGTATTGGAAAACTTGTGTGTACCATCTCCGCGTGCGACGAAATATAACGCCTTTGTTTCTTCCGGATGCAGTGCCGCGTGAATGGCATCCCCACCCGGCAAAGCAATAGGTGTCGGCGGCAGTCCGTCACGCGTATAGGTATTGTAAGGCGTATCTGCTAACAAATCCTTGCGTCGGATGTTGCCTTTGTATTTATCGCCCATACCGTAAATTACAGTTGGATCAGTTTGCAGGCGCATGCCTTTGCGCAGGCGATTGGTGAATACGCCAGCAATCAGTGCCCGCTCTTCAACAGCACCGGTTTCCTTCTCGATAATAGACGCCAGCACAAGGGCTTCATCCGCTGTCTTGATCGGTAGATTTTCACCCCGGTTTTCCCATTCCTTTGCCAGCACCTGGTTCATGCGATCATAGGCGCGCTGCAGAATGTTCAGGTCGGACATGTCTGCTGTGAAATTGTAGGTGTCCGGAAAGAAACGCCCTTCAGGGTGCATGTCTGTGCCGGCAATCTCTTTCATCAGGGCAGCAGCATCCAGTTCATTCGTTACGTGAGCGAGTTTTGATTCCTGGCTTAAAGCTTCCCGCATCTGACTGAAAGTCCAGCCTTCGATAATGGTGACCGGATAGTCGATGACATCACCGCTGGTTAGCTGCGTGAGGAGTGCAGCCAACGTCGTGCCTTCGGGTACCCGGTATTCGCCTGCACGCAATGAAGTAGACAATCCCAGGTATCGCGCCCAGATGCGCATCGACCACGGTTCTGTCAGCATGCCTTCATCAACGAATCGTGCGGCAAGACCTCGCATCGTTGCACCGCGCGGCACGGTTAACTCGGTCTCTTCGGCAACCACGACTTCATCTGCTGCCTGATTCAAATAAACCAATGCAGCAACAAAAACCGTCAGGCAGAACGCTGCCAGACTGAGACTGACGATTTTCAGCACATGACCTCCGCGAGCAGTTGCTGGAGTTTTCTGGTCGTTGAGCCGATAGGCCATTGGTGATCAGCTAATTGTACAACTGGCCAGATGCCGATCAGGCTGTTGCAGACGAAAATTTCATCAGCAACATTCAGTTCTTCCGGCAACACGTCGCGTATCTGGCAGGCAATCTCATTTCTTTGCGCAATCGACAGGATCATATCGCGGGTTATACCGTTAATACCTGTGCGTTCCAGTGACGGGGTGATAAGCATGCCATCCCTGATCAGGAACAGGTTGCTCATGGTGCCTTCGATAACGAATCCATTCGAGTCCAGCATCAGACCTTCTTGCCAATGCTCCTCACACTCGATGCGTGCCAGCACCTGCTCGAGGCGGTTGAGGTGCTTGATGCCCGCCAGAACCGGATTAATGGCAAGCGGCTGCCGGCAGATACCGACATGAATACCCTCTTGTGCTGCATCCGATGTATGATGCGCATCAGTCCTCAGTATCATGACGCGATTGGGATTCGTCGCACCTGCAGTGCTGTAGCCTTGTATAGAATTCCCGCGCGTGACCATAATCTTCAGCACGGCATCTTTTTGAATGCAGCATAGGTCTGAAGCTTCCTGCCTGAGTATTTCACTGTCAGGCAGATTGCTGAACCGCAGGCGCTGGCAGCCATCGATGAGCCGCAGCAGATGCTGCTCCAGCCACACCGGTCGGCCATTCCGTACAGCAATGGTCTCGAACAGACCATCGCCAAATTGCAAACCACGGTCGGTTACCGGCAGATGATCCACCGGTTCTCCATTGACCTGCGTAATGATGTGATCAGGCATCCGCAAACACCCTGCACATGCCTTCCGCCTTGGAGCGTGTTTCAGCGATTTCCCTTGTAGGATCAGAATCGGCCACGATGCCGGCGCCTGCCCGCAGGGAATATTGGCCGTTTCGTGATGTGATGGTGCGGATCAGAATATTCAGATCCATGTCTCCGTTATTTCCCAGGTAGCCAACTGAACCGGTATAGGCGTCGCGTGGATTTTGCTCGAGTTCGGCGATGATTTCCATGCAATGGATTTTCGGGCAGCCGGTAATCGTGCCACCCGGAAATACGGCACTGATAATATCACCCGGCAGCACACCCTGACACAGCTCACCGCTCACTTCAGACACAATATGGTGGACATGCTCATAGCTCTCCACGACCATCAGCTCCGGAACATGTACAGAACCGGGACGGCAAATCCTGCCGAGGTCATTGCGCTCCAGATCGACCAGCATGATGTGTTCGGCACGTTCCTTCGGGTGCATCAACAGTTCTGCAGACAGGCGGCGATCCTCCGCATGATCTTCACCGCGTGGATAGGTACCGGCTATGGGGCGTGTACGCACGACTCCCTGCCGGACTTCAACCAGGCGTTCTGGTGACGAGGAAAGGACATGAATATCATTGCTCAATCTGGCGACACAGGAAAATGGCGCTGGATTCGTCTCACGCAGCCGGGCGTAGGCATCATACGGCGACAGAGAGCAAGGCTCCCCGGTCTGCCAGGTACGCGACAGATTGACCTGAAACACGTCACCTGCAGAGATATACTGCTTGATCCGGTCGATACCCGTAATAAACCGGGCTTCATCCTCTTCTATCAATTTGCAGATGCCGAAGTCACCGGCATGATGCACAAAATCTGACGTTTCGAGACAGTCGGCCTGAATACTTTCCAGCATCAGCTCAGCATCAGCACCATTGGCAAACAGATAGCATTCATGAGTCTGCTTGTCACAAACTATGCCAGCAGGTATTCGCATCATGACAGCACGCGGCATCTCCGGTGTCATCAGTGATGCTGCCAGAACCGGTTCAATCTCGGCAGCCAGTTCGTAACCCAGATACAGAAACCAGCCGCCCGTGAACGGTAAATCGAAATCTCTGCAGCCGTCCCGGACATTAACTTCGCTGCTTATCTTATTGATATGTTGAATAAAATTGTCTTTACCAACAGGTTGGCCGTTATATGTGGTCGAGCCGTCGGGCCTGCTTGCCAGGGTGTCACCGGGAAAGGCGAACAGAATATCGTAGCGGCCCAGTTGTGAAGACGTACCGGAGTTTTCCAGCAGACAGGGATAGCGGTCTGGATTGGAGCGGGCAAGTGACAGCAGGTCCGGCCAGCCATCATGCCTGCGAACGACGCAGGCCTCCCGAGTCTGCCTGCTCAAATCAGAATCAGGTGTAACGCTTCATTAGCAGTGTGCCATTCGTTCCGCCGAAGCCAAATGAATTTGACATGGCCACGTTCAGGTTCGCATCCCTGGCACCGTCAGCCACATAATCAAGATCACACTCTGGATCCGGTTCTTCCAGGTTAATAGTTGGAGGGATAAAACCATGATAGATTGCCAATGTTGTGTATACCGCTTCAATGGCGCCGGCGGCACCCAGCAGGTGGCCAGTCATGGATTTCGTTGAGCTTACCGGCATGGTTGATGCATGCTCGCCAAATGCGAGTTTTACAGCATTGGTTTCAGCAACATCGCCGAGTGATGTGGATGTGCCATGTGCGTTGATATAGTCGACCTCGGAAGGATCGACGTCTGCGTTGCGCATGGCGTTCTGCATACAGCGAGCTGCGCCCTCACCACCTGCTGAGGGGCTGGTCATGTGATAGGCATCACCACTGAGCCCAAAGCCTGCCAGCTCAGCATAGATCTTTGCCCCGCGTGCTTTGGCATGTTCGAGTTCTTCCAGTATCAGTACGGCTGAACCTTCTCCCATTACAAACCCATCCCGTCCTGCATCCCACGGGCGGGATGCGCGTTCAGGGTCTTCATTTCGTGTGCTCAGAGTGCGGGCATTACCAAAGCCGGCCATGGCAGTCGGTGTAATTGGCGCTTCCGCACCGCCAGCGAACATAACATCGGCATCGCCGTATTCAATCAACCGGCCTGCATCACCAATGGCATGCGTTGCTGTTGCACAGGCCGTTACCATTGCCAGGTTTGGTCCTTTCGCGCCCACAGCAATAGACAGGTTTCCGGAAATCATGTTGATGATGCTGCTGGGAATGTAGAAAGGTGAGATGCGGCGCGGACCACGGTCATAAAACGTTGTAGTCTGCTGCTCGATAGTGGCTAAACCGCCAATACCAGAACCAACATGTACACCGACGCGTGGCGCATTTTCTTTAGTGATTTCGAGACCAGAATCCTTGAGTGCATCCAGACCGGCAGCCATTCCCAGCTGGATGAAGCGGTCCATCTTGCGGGCACTTTTCTTGTCCAGCCAGTTCAGTGGATCAAAGTCCTTTATAGAGCCTGCGATGCTGGCCGGCATGCCAGTGGTATCAAATTCTGTAATCGTACTGATGCCGCTTTTACCGGCAGTGATATTCTGCCAGTTTTGTTCCAGCCCTATACCTACCGGTGACATGATGCCCATGCCAGTGATGACAACTCGACGCTTGCTCATATCCAATCCTTAAAAATAAAAATGCCGCTGCCCGGTGAAGAGCAGCGGCAGGTACAATCTAAATCGAAAGATTAGCCCGCAGCGTTGATATGATCGATAGCTTGCTGGACTGTAGTAATCGATTCGGCTTTATCGTCCGGTATTTCGAGGTCGAACTCTTCTTCAAGAGCCATAACCAGCTCCACGGTATCGAGCGAATCAGCACCCAGATCATCGACGAATGACGATTCATTGGCAATTTGATCTTCACTGGTGCTCAGTTGCTCAGCCACAATTTTTTTTACGCGTTCTTCAACACTACTCATTTGATTTATGTCCTCCGAGGGGTAACTGTATTCAGTATTGCATAGTTACCATAATTTGAAAATCCCGGTCCAGCAAACATTCGTTATTCAGGCCCGGGGCCATTTAATTCATGGGCTTCAACCCATGTACATGCCACCATTAACATGAATGGTATTGCCTGTTATGTACGACCCGCCTTCTGAAGCCAGGAACATCACGGCTGCGGCGATGTCATCGGGCGTACCCAGCCGCCCGAGTGGAATCTCTTTCTGTAATATTTCCCGCTGTTCATCGGACAAAGCGCGAGTCATGTCTGTATCGATAAAGCCGGGAGCCACCGTATTGACCGTGATGTTGCGGGAAGCAATCTCTCTGGCCAGTGCGCGGCTAAATCCATCAACGCCTGCTTTAGCAGCCGAATAGTTAGCCTGGCCAGCATTGCCGATAGATCCGACAATAGAGGTGATGCTAATAATGCGACCTTTCTTTGCTTTCATCATACCGCGTAAAACGGCCTTGCTCATACGGAACACCGAACTCAGGTTGGTATCCATGATGTCCTGCCACTCGTCTTCTTTCATGCGCATCAGCAAATTGTCGCGAGTGATGCCGGCATTATTGACCAGAATGGTGGGTGGGCCCTTCAATTCCGTACATGCCTTGATGATGGCGTCGACAGAATCCTGAGAAGTGACATCGAGTTCACGGCCAACGCCTTCGTGGCCTGCCGAGGTGATGCGTTCTTCAATTGCCAGAGCACCACCATGCGTGGTTGCTGTGCCAATGACAAATGCGCCTGCAGCAGCAAGTGCGTCGGCAATGGTTGCACCTATGCCGCGGCTGGCGCCTGTAACTAAAGCTATTTCACCTTGAAGGGACATCATCAGCCTCCCAGTGCAGTATCAAGATCGGATTGCGACACAAGTGTAATGCATTTCATATCGCGATTTATACGTTTGTTGAGGCCGCAGAGAACTTTACCGGGGCCGCACTCTACCAGGGTATCGACGCCATTCTCAGCCACCTGCTGTATTGTTTCCACCCAGCGCACAGGCTCGGATATCTGGCGGGCCAGCAGATCACGAATTTCATCCGCATTTGCCGCAGCAGCGACATTTACATTATGAATGACAGGGATTGCCGGGACGCTGATTTCAATCGTATTTAAACGCTCAGCCATGTTATCTGTGGCCGGCTGCATCAGTGTGCAATGAGACGGCACGCTCACTGGCAATGGCAGAGCGCGTTTAGCACCTGCCTGTTTGGCATTCTCTACCAGACGCTGGACTGCAGTGTTACTGCCTGCGACGACTACCTGTCCCGGTGCGTTGTAATTGACCGCTTGAAGAATCTCACCTGCTGCCTGTTCATCGCACAAGGTACGTACTGCATCATCGTTCAGTCCCAGGACGGCAGCCATAGCGCCCTGTCCTTCCGGAACGGCTGCCTGCATGTAGCGAGCACGATCCGAGACCAGTGACACGGCATCAGTAAACGCCAGAGCGCCCGCGCAAACGAGCGCGGTGTACTCACCGAGGCTGTGACCGGCCATGATGGCAGGGGCAGCGCCACCGGCTGCCTGCCAGACACGCCAGCTTGCAACACCAGCCACCAGCATCGCAGGCTGGGTGAACTCAGTTGAATTCAGTTTTTCCTTCGGACCGTCGCAGACCAGCTCCCACAGGTTGTAGCCCAGTACATCGCTGGCTTCTTCAAAGGTGTTCTGGATGTCAGGATGTGACTCAGTCAGTCCAGCCATCATGCCGACTGACTGGGAGCCCTGTCCGGGAAAGATAAATGCTGTGCTCATAAATATTATTTCACATTCTGAGGAGTACTGAGCCCCAGGTAAATCCACCACCAAATGCTTCCATCATGACGGTTTCACCTGATTTGATTCGACCATCCCGAACTGCCTCATCAAAGGCCAGTGGAATGGAGGCCGCCGAAGTGTTTCCGTGCCGGTCTACCGTCACGACGACGTTGTCGAGTGGCAGATTGAGTTTTTTTGCTGTCGCGTTGATGATTCGGATGTTTGCCTGATGGGGCACCAGCCAGTCCACATCCGATTTTTTCATATTATTATGTTCAAGTGTTTCATCAACTATGCGGCCTAAGGTATTGACTGCCATACGAAATACTTCATTTCCTTTCATTTCGATATAGGCGTTGCCATTCTTCACGTCATCGTAACTGTTCGAAATGCCAGTTGGCACTTGCAGCAGGTTCTTGAACTGACCATCAGAATGAATATGCGAAGAGATGATCCCCTGCTCTTCTGAAGCTTCCAGTATTACTGCACCAGCACCGTCACCGAACAGGATGGCTGTGCCGCGGTCAGTCCAGTCGACGATGCGGGACAGTGTTTCGGCACCCACAACGAGCGCGCACTTCGCACTGCCGGTCTGGATGAATTTGTCCGCGACAGACAGGGCATAAACAAAACCTGTGCACACAGCCTGTACATCGAAGGCGCCGCAGCCATGGATACCGAGACGTTCCTGCAGCAGGCTGGCCGTTGAAGGAAATATCAGATCCGGCGTCGTGGTAGCGACAATAATCAAATCAATGGCGGAATGGTGAATGTCTGCTGCCTGCATGGCGTTTCTGGCTGCCTGTTCAGCCAGATCGCAAGTGGTTTCACCTTCTGCTGCAATATGACGCTCACGAATACCCGTGCGAGAAACAATCCACTCGTCCGAGGTTTTGACCATATGCTCGAGGTCTTCATTGGTCAGTATCTTTCTGGGCAGGAAACTGCCAGTGCCTGTGATTTTTGAATAAGTCATCTGTTAATCAGCAGCTGAACTGGATTCGTTCAACACTTTTTGAATTTTGGCAGGGACATCATTTATGGCTTCCTTGTATCCTTCAAGAATTGCCTGTGAGTAGGCATAGGCATCTGCACTGCCGTGGCTCTTGATAACGGTACCGCGCAGTCCCAGCAGTGTTGCACCATTGTAACGGCGGTTGTCGAGGCGGCTGCGCAGTGCCTTGATCACAGGCATTGAAACAAGTCCGCTCAATTTGGTCAGTACATTACGCTCGAATTCCTCGCGCATGATCGAACTGATCATCTGGGCCAGCCCTTCTATGGTTTTAAGAGCGACGTTTCCGACAAAACCATCGCAGGCAACTACATCGAGGTCGGCGGTGAAAATATCATCACCCTCAACAAAGCCGACATAATTGATGGGGCTGTTCTTGAGTAATTCCGAGGCTTCCTTGATAGTCTCGTTGCCCTTGATGTCTTCATGGCCGATATTGAGCAGGCCGACTTTAGGTTCAGGTGTGTCTTCAATAGACTGGACTAGTATGGAGCCCATGATGCCGAACTGCTGCAGCACGTCAGCGGTGCTGTCTACGTTGGCGCCTAGGTCAAGAAAGTGAACATGGCCATACATGGTTGGGATAGCGGTGACGATTGCCGGGCGCTTGATGCCTGGCAGCATCTTCAGTACAAAGCGGGCCGTTGCCATCAGCGCACCGGTGTTGCCCGCGCTTATGCAGGCCTGGGCCTTGCCTTCTTTAACGAGATTGATGGCGATGCGCATGGAAGAGTCTTTCTTGCCGCGCATCGCCGATGCGGGTGGCTCGTCCATGCCGACTATCTGGCTGGCATGCTGAATACTGAGGCGATCTGATAAGGATGCGCCCTGGCTGGACAGTTCCTGCTCGATAACTTCCTGCTGCCCGACCAGGATGAGGCTCAGGTCGGGCTTGTCTTTCAGTACCGACAGGGATGCCGGTATTGTGGCGCTGGGGCCAATGTCGCCGCTGTGGACATCGATAGCAATGGTGACTGACACGAATGACCCTCAGCGGGATGGGGTTCAGTTAATGAAATCAGTCAGCGCTGGATTCGACGACTTTTTTACCTTTGTAGTACCCGTCAGCCGTGATGTGATGGCGACGATGCACCTCACCGGTCGTCGGATCGGTCGTCAGCGCCGGGTTTTTCAGCGAGTCGTGCGAACGGCGCATGCCACGCTTTGAAGGGGTTTTTCGATTCTGTTGAACGGCCATTGTAAGTTCCTGTCTGTATTGCCTGTATCCGGTCGATCTGAGCCCAAACGGGGTCAGTCATGTAAGCCGCGTGATTGTACGGATCGGGCCTTATGCTGTCAAAGC
>Ga0209013_10005423_pt1 | contig 10987 bp, 10 predicted proteins | sample Cruoilmetagenom2_FD_187291 | JGI IMG/M metagenome (GOLD analysis project Ga0209013, IMG submission 187291) | Oil polluted marine microbial communities from Coal Oil Point, Santa Barbara, California, USA - Sample 2 (SPAdes) (version 2) | ecosystem: Environmental > Aquatic > Marine > Oil seeps ...
AAAAACCCCCAAATCTTTTCAAGAAATTGGAGGTCCAACACATATGATGTTCGAGGAGCTTGTAATTCGTGCTGAAACAGATGATATGGAAACACTTACTCTATTTACTGGTGAAATAATGCAACAATGCCTTGCTTGTCATGAGATGTTTAAAGTTGATTAGTAAATTATAACTTACCTAGCAGAAAAACTTTTTTTATATTCAGGGGCAGAGTAAAATTTTATAAGATAGCTCTGCCATCTTTATGTAAAGTTGTAAAGCATTGGTATTAGAAAACCTGTGTATTCCAGCTTAACAGGCTAATTTCTTGTACTTAATCCGATGCGGGTTATCTGCATTTGTGCCTAAACGCTGATGTTTGTCTTTTTCGTAATCTTCGTAGTTACCTTCAAACCACACCACTTGGCTCTCGCCTTCAAAGGCTAACATATGGGTGGCAATACGGTCTAAGAACCAGCGATCATGGGAAATAACCACGACACACCCCGGAAATTCTAAAATCGCATCTTCTAAAGCACGTAAAGTTTCGACATCTAAATCGTTAGTGGGTTCATCGAGTAATAACATATTGCCCCCACTTTTGAGTAATTTAGCCAAATGGACACGGTTGCGTTCTCCGCCAGATAAGTTTTTGACTAATTTTTGTTGGTCTTGTCCTTTGAAGTTGAAACGGCTGGCATAAGCACGGGAGTTGATTTCGTATTTATCCACCACGATTAAATCTTGTTCGTCAGAAATTTCTTGCCATACGGTTTTTTCATCATTTAAAGCATCACGGCTTTGGTCAACGTAAGCAGGGACAACGGTTGAACCCATGCGCATTTCACCTGCACTGACAGGTTCGCGTCCTGCCATCATATTAAATAAAGTGGTTTTACCTGCACCGTTAGCACCGATAACCCCGACAATCCCACCTTTGGGTAAGTTAAAATTCAAGTTTTCAACTAACAATCTGTCACCAAAGTTTTTGCTGACATGGTCCGCTTCAATGACCAAATCTCCTAAGCGTGGGCCAGGTGGAATATAAAGTTCATGGGTGGCGTTGCGTTTTTGGGTTTCTTCTGTCATCAGTTCATCAAAACGGGCAAGACGCGCTTTGCTCTTGGTGCGTCGTCCTTTGGCGTTACTGCGTACCCATTCTAATTCTGCTTTCATTGCACGTTGGCGATTGGATTGTTGTTTTTCTTCTTGTTCTAAACGTGCGCCTTTTTTATCTAGCCATGAGGAGTAATTACCCTCCCAAGGAATGCCATGTCCACGGTCAAGTTCTAAAATCCAACCAGCAACATTGTCGAGGAAATAACGGTCATGGGTGACAGCAACCACAGTGCCTGTATAGTCGTGCAAAAATCGTTCTAACCATGCGACGGATTCGGCATCTAAATGGTTGGTCGGTTCATCGAGAAGCAACATATCTGGATGGGATAACAATAAACGACACAAAGCTACGCGCCGTTTTTCACCCCCAGAAAGTTGGCTGACATCGGCATCCCAAGCAGGTAAACGCAAGGCATCGGCTGCCACTTCTAAAGTACGCTCTAAATTGTGTCCATCAGTGGCATTAATCAGATTCTCCAGCTCGGCTTGTTCTTTTGCCAAGGCATCAAAATCCGCATTTTCTTCGGCATAGGCTGCATAAACCGCATCTAATCTGGTTAAAGCATCTTTCACATTGGCAACCGCTTCTTCTACATTACCACGCACATCTTTGGTTTCATCCAGTTGTGGTTCTTGGGGTAAATAACCGACTTTAATCCCTGTTTGTGGGCGGGCTTCGCCGTTAAATTCGGTATCTAATCCAGCCATGATTTTGAGTAACGTGGATTTACCTGAACCATTTAACCCCAAAACCCCGATTTTTGCACCTGGGAAGAAAGACAAAGAGATGTCCTTTAATATTTCACGTTTGGGCGGGACAATTTTACTCACCCGATTCATGGTGTAGATGTATTGTGCCATTGGTTTTTATCCTGTATTTGAAATAGTCTATATTTGCTTAAAATACCAACTAGGTAACTGGCTTTATAGTTTTAATTGTCTGTTTGAGTTTAAGGGGAAGGAGTATAACATTCTAAGGTTTTTAATGTTCAAGATAACTTATAAGAAAAAGATGTTAATGATAAACCTGAATTAACCAAGGTGACCTTTTGCAGTAGTTCGACACAAATGATATGGGTTCTCAAGTACCCCGAAAGCCGACATTACTTATTGTGAATAAATCAAAGGAGTTAATTGTCCAGATTCAGCATTTAGCCGTCAATTAGGACTTTATTATGAAGTGACAGCACAAGAGCAAAAGCTGTCATTTCGTAGAAAATAAAACTTTGTATTTCTACCTGTTTTAATCAACATTCCGATAATAAAACCAAAATCCTACTAATCATTTTTTATAGACACATTCTTATTCTGGGAGAAAATGACCTATGGCTGCCATTCATCAGTGGACATCATTTACGAACAGACTCTATAACACTGTAATTAACAAGATTAGAATAATTGAAGCTAGAAGTTTTCCTAATAATGCAGCCGTCGAACCATATCAACCCGTTCTCGTAGTTCTTTGCCTGGTTTAAAATGTGGGACGTATTTAGGTGTCAGTGTGACCTCCCACCTGTTTTTGGGTTGCTGAGCCAACTCCTGCCATCAATGCTTTCATTCTTACTTTATGCACTTCAGGGCATGCAATTTCTAACTGTTTATGTAGTGCTTTCTTTGCTTTTATGGTTGGTTTCCAATTAGTTTGTAGGAAAACCAATTTGATCAAAACTGGTCATTAAAGTCGATCTTTTTTTATTTTTTTCCCATTATTTCGTGGGGATAACTCAGCTATAATATTTTATACTATATAGTCTGAACTTGTTCTTCAATATAGGCCTCTATTTTTATCATTCTGTCACATTTGTTGAATGTCGTCATAATCCTGTAACATTTCATATTTATACTATTGCTATCTTATATAAAAGCAAAAAGGAAACAATGTGAATAAAAAACAAATATTAGGCAGCTGTTTTTTTGTTTCAAGTCTTGGATTATTATTCCTAAGTACCTCTGTATTAGCCAGAACGGTTATTCAAAATAAAGGTTCAGACACATTAGTGAATGTTGCTCAAGCCTGGGCAGAAGAATATAGAAATATAGATAAAGACGTTGCAGTAGCTGTTTCCGGTGGTGGTTCGGGTACTGGAATTGCAGCAATGATTAACGGTACAGTTGATATTGCTAACGCTAGTCGTGCCATGAAGCAAAAAGAAATCAAGCTGGCTAAAAGCAAGGGACAAAATCCTATTGAGCATATTGTCGGTTATGATGCATTATCTGTTTTCTTACATAAAGACAACCCTTCTGATACGCTCTCTTTTGCACAATTAAAAGAAATTTTCGGCCGTGGTGGAAAAGCCGTCAAATGGTCTGATCTAGGCTTAAAAGTAGCTGCTTGTAAACAGGATAAAATTGTTGTGGTCAGTCGCCAGAATAACTCAGGGACTTATGCGTATTTCAAAAAAGCAGTGCTCGGTAAAAAAGGAAAATTTCGCCAGGGTACTTTAGATATGCATGGCTCAAAAGATGTGGTTGATTTAGTAGAAAAAACCCCCTGTGCCATTGGTTATAGTGGTTTAGCTTATGCCAATGATCACATAAAGATGTCCTGTGTTGCCAAAGAAGCCGGCAAGCCATGTGTTAATCCCAGTGTTGCAACCGCCAGCGATCGCAGCTATCCGATTGCCCGTCCATTATTTATGTATACCGATGGAAAGCCTAAAGGTGAAGTTAAAAAATACCTTGACTGGATTATGAGTGATATCGGTCAATGTATCCTGCTTAAAAAAGGTTATGCCCCTGCAAAAGATGTGAAATGTGACTAATTATTTGCTGCCAGCATTAGTAAGCAATAATTAATAAATGGAGGGAGTGTATGTCTAAACGTCTACACTCCTTTTCGTATTTTATTTTCCTTTTTCCTTTTAATCTGGATTCAACTCTTTGGAATTAACTATGTCTCACCTGGAACAACGTCTTGAAAATGATTTACAAAATATACGCAGCAGGGTTATAGAACAAGCCCGTAATGTACAAACTGGTGTTAATGATGCCATTCATGCTTTGCAAACCTGCGATAAACAATTAGCTTACAGCACCATTTTGAATGATCATCCAGTTAATCGGACTATGCGGGCAATTGATCGCTTATGTCATAAATTTATTGCCGTACACCTGCCCAGCGGCACACATTTACGTTTACTGTCCTCGATTATCCGAATTAATATTGAACTGGAACGTATGGGTGATTATGCTGTTGTCATAGCACGGGAAGCCGTTCAATTAAGTGTTCCTCCTGAAGGCTCAATGGGCAGAGAAATTGATCGTCTGGCCGCTGAAACTCAATTGATGCTGAAACAATCCATCAAGGCATTTGAAGAATTAAATTCTGAATTAGCCAGAAGTACTATCGTCATGGCCAGGAGTATGGAATCTAACCTGGATGTGGTGTATCAGGAAATTACCCAGGACACTCAGATACAAAATATTAAAGACACTTTAGCCCTGTTTGTTATCTTTACCCAGCTTAAGCGTGTTGCGGATCAGGCAAAAAATCTTTGTGAAGATACTGTTTTTGCTGTCACCGGTGAACAAAAAGCCCGCAAAGTTTATAAAATTCTGTTTATTGATGAAGACAATAGCATTTCAAGTCAACTGGCAGAATCAATTGCCCGAAAAAATCATCCCGATATTTGCAATTATCGGAGTGCCGGCCGTACTGCAGCGGCAAATATTAGCCCGGAACTGGTCACTTTTCTTGATTCAAGAAGTGTAGACACTGCTGATCTAAACACGACCTGCCTGGACGACATAAGCCATCAGGAAATTTCAGAGCAACATCTTATTATCAGTTTACAGGGAGAGGTCAGCTCTTATATAGAGAACATCCCCTTTCATACCAGTACTTTGCAGTGGGATATCAGTTCAGAGGCTGATGATCAGAATATGGAAACCCTATATCGCACTTTGGCTTTACATATCAGTGATTTATTGGAGCTGTTACATGGCGATGAGGTATAGATATGGCTAGGCTAGAGAGTAGCAACGCACAAATGGATGATCTGTTTGATAAACGTAATATAGACTGGTATTTTGACAAGCTGGTGAAAATGATTGTTTTTATCAGTGGTATTTCAGCTATTATTTTTGTTATTGGTATTTTTGTTTTTGTCACCATAGAAGGCATGGGCTTTCTCTTTGAAGGTTTTTCTTTCACTGAGGTGTTTGGCTCAGAATATTGGGAGCCCAGTGATGAAGATGCACCCGAATATGGTATGTTGGCCTTAATTGCCGGTACTGCCAGTGTCACAGGTTTGGCTATGTTAATTGCAATCCCCTTTTCTTTGGGTGCGGCAATCTATATTGCTGAATTTTCGACGGGTAAAACCAGAGAATATCTCAAAGTATTGGTCGAACTATTAGCGGCTATCCCTTCAGTGGTTTGGGGATTTATCGGTTTATCCATTATGAATCCACTTATTATTGAAACTTTTGATGTACCGGTAGGTCTCAGTGTGTTGAATGCGGGAATTATTCTGGGTCTGATGGCAGCCCCTATTATGACTTCTATTGCAGAAGATGCACTTAAAGCCGTACCCGATCGTTATAGAGAAGCTGCAGAAGCTCTGGGTGCAACCCGTTGGCAGGTGATCTATAAAACGGTATTACCTGCAGCAAAAAATGGATTATTAGGTGCCATATTGCTGGGAGTTGGGCGAGGTTTTGGTGAGACCATGGCGGTACTGATGGCAACAGGCCATTCGGTTAATATTCCAGGCAGTGTGTTTGATTCGGTTAGAGCCTTAACCGCTACCATCGCTGCTGAACTGGGTGAAACTGCCGTGGGTTCAGAACATTATCAGGTGTTATTCAGTATTGGTATTTTCTTATTTCTGATCACCTTTATTATCAATCTGACTGCCGATTTGATTGTTCGTGGGGTCAGAAATCAATAGTAGAAATCAATAACCATCCTGGATGTAAATAGGAAAATATAAGTAGGTAACAACTATGCTTAAAGAACCACAATCAGCAGAATTTCTATTTGCGATATCTGCTCTGAATGTAAAAAACAAAAAGATACAAAAGCTCTATAGTATTCTTTTTTTGATGATGACTCTATTATTGATACTTCCCGTATTGGTGATTTTGGGTACCCTGATTGTTAAGGGCGGATCGATGATTTCCATTGATTTTTTATTTACTGATCCGATTAACGGTATGACAGAAGGCGGTGTTTTTCCTGCTTTACTGGGTACAGTCTGGCTGGTCAGTCTGGCATTGTTCATTTCTGTCCCACTGGGTATTGCTGCGGCAATCTACTTAAGTGAATACGCTTCTGATAATTGGTTTACGCGTATTATTAATCTGGCTATTATCAACCTGGCCGGTGTACCGTCAATTGTGCATGCCCTATTTGGCCTGGGTGCCTTTGTGATGTTTTTCGGCTTCGGCACCAGTATTCTAGCCGCCAGTTTAACATTGGCAATTATGACTTTACCGGTGGTGATTGTTTCTACCCGTGAATCATTGCAGGCAGTCCCGCATGCCTTTCGTGAAGCCTGCTGGAATATGGGAGCCACGCGTTGGCAAACCATTCGTCGTGTGGTATTGCCTAACGCAGTTAGTGGCATCTTAACCGGTGTGATTCTTGAGGTCTCCAGAACCACAGGTGAAACTGCCCCTATTATGTTTACCGGAGCCGCATTCTTCCTGCCGTTTTTACCACAGGGTATATTTGATCAAACCATGGCTTTATCATTACACCTGTTTGTGGTGTCTACCCAGGTGCCTAATGTGCCTGATGCATTACCTTATGCAGTGGCACTGGTGTTAATTGGTATGGTGTTATTAATGAATAGTCTGTCAATTGCATTAAGAATGTATTTACGAGGTCAGAAAAAATGGTAGAAGAGATAGTGGTAAAAGATGCAAAGAAAGAGACTATGGTTGATACAGCAGCTGTCAAACAAAATGTAAAAATAGAAGTCAATGATTTGACGATTTCATATGCGCCTCATTCTCATGGAAAGGCAGCTCTAAGTGATGTCAGTCTGAAAATTTATGAAAATGAAATTTTCGGCATTATTGGCCCGGCTAATGCGGGGAAAACCAGCTTTTTAAAAACTCTGAATCTGATGAACACCTTTGATGCCAATATGAAAGTAGATGGTAATATTCTATTTAATAATAGAGATATTCATCAGCTTAGAAATGTGTATGCCCTGCGTAGTCGTATTGGCGTGGTATTTCCCTTGCCAGTAGGTTTACCCTTAACCATCTATGAAAACGTAGCCTTATCTCCGCGTCTGCGGGGGATCAAAGACAAAGTCTCCCTGGATCAAATTGTCGAGCGCTGTTTACAACGTGCTGCACTCTGGGATGAAGTCAAAGACCGACTAGACTCTCTGGGTAGTTTACTCTCCGGTGGTCAGCAACAACGTTTAACCATTGCCAGAGCTTTATCTCAAGAGCCTGAAGTGTTAATTTTAGATGAATTCTCCATTGCTGTTGATCCCGTCACCACGATGCGAATTGAAGATGTGCTGAAAGAATTAAAGTATGAAATGACCATTATATTAGTGACTAATCTGGTACAACAGGCACATCGACTTACGGATCGAACCGCATTTTTTCTGGATGGGAAATGTATAGAAATTGGTGATACCGAGGCACTGTTTAATGGAGAAGTAAAAGATCCCGTGACTATGGATTACATTGAGGGGCGCTTTGGATAATGGATAAGAAAATGAATACAGCAACAGCTGAAAAGATAAATGAAAACTCACCTTCTTATGGCATAAGGACTGAAAAATTAAACCTCTGGTATGGTTCATTTCAGGCACTTTTTGATATTGATCTGAATATTAGAAATAATAAGATAACTTCCTTAATTGGCCCATCTGGTTGTGGAAAGTCCACTTTTCTACGCAGTGTGAATCGAATTAATGAACGCCTGGGTTATGTTCGAATTGATGGTAAAATCAATGTTCAGGAACAAAACATTTATGCAGATGAGGTTGAGCTGGTACAGGTACGTAAACAAATAGGTATGGTTTTTCAACGACCGAATCCACTGCCCGTTTCTATCAAAGAAAATATACTCTTTGGTCACAAACTGCATATGAAAGATAAAAAATATTCAGCTGCAGATTATGATGATATTGTTGAAAAATCTTTACGCCAGGTATTGCTATGGGATAAGGTCAAAGATAATTTAGCTCAAAAAGCGACCGCCTTATCTTTGGAAGAACAACAAAAACTCTGTATTGCCCGATTATTGCCGGTAAAACCCAATATTTTATTAATGGATGAACCCTGTTCGGCACTTGATCCGAAAGGGACTGCCGCTGTTGAAGAGCTGATCTGGGAATTACGGGGAGAATATACCATATTACTGGTGACTCATAATATGGCGCAGGCCAGACGCGCTAGTGAAGAATGTATTTTTATGCTGATGGGGAAAGTGATTGAGCATAAAGAAACCAGTGATCTCTTTGTCACACCCGATCAAAAAGAAACAGCAGATTATATTGAAGGTCGATACGGTTAGAGGAAAAAAGGGTTATACTTCGAACTGTACCTCAGTAGTTAAAGAAAAATAGAGCAAAAAAATGAAAAAAGATATTTTAATTGTCGAAGATGAAAAAGCAATCAGAGATATGATTAAATTTTCTTTTTTTAATAGTGATTTTAATCTGATTGAAACAGAAAATGTTAAACAGGCTCAAAATGTTATTGCACATAAAAAGCCTGATTTAATTTTATTGGACTGGATGCTGCCTGGTAAAGATGGTGTTGAATATGCAAAAGAATTAAGAGCAGATAAAAAAAGTGCTGACATTCCAATTATTATGTTGACTGCTAAATCAGAAGAGCAAGATAAAATTCATGGTTTTAGTGCTGGAATGGATGATTATGTGGTCAAGCCATTTTCTCCAAGAGAGCTTATTGCCCGTATTCATGCTGTACTGAGGCGTTCTGGATATAAAAATAAAAAAATTATTAAAGTTGCAGATTTAGAAATTAATGCCGAATCACATAGAGTGACGTATGCAGGAAAAAAAGTCATAGTAGGACCGTTAGAATATAAATTGTTATATTTTTTTATGTCACATACAGAACGTGTTTTTTCCCGTGATCAACTATTAGATCATGTTTGGGGTTCAGATGTCTTTATCGATGAAAGAACGGTTGATGTACACATTAGACGTTTAAGAAAAATTTTATCTGAGTTTCAAATAGATGATTTTATTCAAACGGTTAGAGGCAGTGGCTATCGTTTTTCATCAGGAAATGACTCTAGTGAATAACTATCAAGCGTATATTGAAGCAATACCCGATGCGGCAGTTCTTTTAAATGCAGAGAACAAAATAGAATTTTTTAATACGATTGCTCAGTCATTTTTTGGTTTAAAAAAGAAAAAACATTTGGGGAAAAATATTCTCCAGATAATAGAAAATCCTCAATTAGCAGATTTTTTATCTAGTAGTGATATTGAAAAAAAAATATCCAAAGGTATCGATATTCAATCGCCAGCTAATAAAAATCTGATGTTGTCGCTTTCACTATTGCCCTGCACTAATGACACTCGTTTTTTACTTGCCAGGAATGTGAGTAAGATACACCGCATTAGTAAAATGAGAAAGGATTTTGTTGCTAATGTTTCTCATGAGTTGCGTACACCACTTACCGTCATAAAGGGCTATCTGGAAGTGCTTGAAGAGCGACTGATAGATGATAAAACACTTTTATTCCCTATCCAGGAAATGCAGCAGCAATCACAGCGAATGGAACACCTAATCCAGGATTTACTACTATTGTCAAAACTGGAAGCCAATGCAGATAAAGATGTTGATACAGATTTGTTGCAAATTCCTGCAATCATTAAATCATTAATCAAAGATGTAAAACTAATAAAAAAAACCAAAAATCATAAAATTACCAGTAATATTGATGATTCATTATTAATGGCAGGTAATGAGTATGAACTGCAAAGTGCTTTTTCAAATTTGATTAATAATGCTCTTCGTTATACACAGGAAAATGGTAGTATACATATTGAGTGGACTAAAAAAAATAAATTAATTTGTTTTTCTGTCAGTGATGACGGTGAAGGTATTGCTGAAAAACATCTGCATCGATTAACAGAACGTTTTTACCGCGTGGATAAAGGACGTTCGCGTGATGAAGGTGGGACCGGATTAGGTTTGGCAATCGTAAAACACATCCTCAACCATCATCATGCATCATTGGAAATTACTAGTAAAATAGGCAAAGGCAGTAAATTTTGCTGCCTTTTCAGGGCATAGCTTCCACACAGAGGTGGCGTATATACCCATTACACTTCAAGATGCAGAAATTAGCATCTGTAAATTAGCTGATGTACGATAAGCATGGGAATTTGTAGTCTATGAAAAATTTGATGTTTATTCTGACATTGATGACCCTGTTTTTATTTCCTGTTTCTGCTCTAAGCCACTCTGAATCTGAGGAATCAGATCAACACACAAGTTCAAATAGACAAACATTTCAACTCTTCACCAAGACATATTTCATTAAAACGTAACTGGATTTTTAGCAAGCCAACCATGAATAAATCACCGATATTCATACCAGATAAATTGTATTTTTAAGCGATTCTATTTAAAACTAAAATGTCTGCAATGCGTTGTGAAGAGCCAATTTTAAGACGGTTTTGTAGCAAGTAATCCGTCCGCTTATTGTACTGAGTGACTATTTTGAAAAATCCTAAAACCTGTATACGCTCAGTTCTGGAATGGCTGCTTTTTCAAAAACTTCGTTAGCCAGAAAAAATCATGAATTAGTGAAAAGGTGCGTATTCTGGACGATCGTGAACACCGAATCTGATTCATCGTGAACACCTATTCTGGCCCATCATGAACACCTATTCTGGCCCATCATGAACACCTATTCTGGCCCATCAT
>Ga0209013_10005424_pt1 | contig 10985 bp, 13 predicted proteins | sample Cruoilmetagenom2_FD_187291 | JGI IMG/M metagenome (GOLD analysis project Ga0209013, IMG submission 187291) | Oil polluted marine microbial communities from Coal Oil Point, Santa Barbara, California, USA - Sample 2 (SPAdes) (version 2) | ecosystem: Environmental > Aquatic > Marine > Oil seeps ...
GGCCCGAACCCGCAGCCGCCACTCGACTGTGACACGCCGCTGGCCCGAGGGTGGGCGGCGGCGCTGTGGCTGCTGGTCTTCGCCTGGCTCGCCGGTTTTGCCATCCCAGCGATCGCGGACGTCGTCCAGGTGCTGGACGATCGCGTGTATGAGCTGGCGCGTGCCGTCGAGCAGGATGCCCCGGTGGCGATCGCCAGCTTGTTCGACCTCTTCGGCGGCACGTGGGCGATGGCCGCCGCGATGGCCGTCGTGGCGCTGGTCCTCGCGTGGCAGCGTCGCGGGCCCGGCCTGCTCGTGTGGTTGGCGGCGATGGGGCTCTCCCAAGGCCTGAACGTCTTCATCAAGGCGCTCTACGAACGTCCACGGCCACCCGACGGGCTAGTGGAGGAGCACTCCTGGTCGTTCGTCTCCGGCCACTCCCTCACGGCTGCGGCCGTCGCCATCACGCTTGTGCTGGTCTTCGTGCCCACGGGAGCGCACCGTCGGACCTGGTTGGTGGTGGCCGTTGGATACGCTGTCGTGATGGCAGCCAGCCGGGTCTACCTGCGGGCACACTGGCTCACCGACACCGTCGTCGGCATCACCATCGGCGCCGCTTGTGCGGTCGCTATGGCCCTGGCCGCGAGCTGGTGGCAGGCTCGCTCGGAGGGGCGCTAGGCGCGGATGTCGCGCCGCTTGAAGACGTACACGCCGATGACCAGCGGGACCACAGCCAGGATGGCCAGCAGCGCCGCCGAGGTCCAGTCGATGCCGTCGCCCATGGGGTCGGTGGCGATGTAGTGGTGCCAGGGCGAGAGCCAGGCCAGCTCGGCGATGGCGTCGGCCATGGGCACGAAGCTCGACCAGGCGTACATGACGATGGCCACGAGCATGCCTGCCAGGATGGCCAGCGTCCCACGGCCGGTGATGATCGAGACGACCATCGAGATACTGCCGACGAACACCGACAGCAGGGACACCATGAAGCTGATGGCGAATACGTTGGTGACGCTGACGTCGATGCGGCTGATTACGATGCCGACCCAGGTCAGCAGGCCGACCAGCCCGGCGGCGATGGCGACATGGATGACCATGGCCACGGCCTTGTCGGTCGCGAGCCGGGTGCGGCGTGTCGGTGTCGACATGACGAGGCCGATGGTCTCGTTCTCCATCTCACCGCCGAAGGCTCGCGCGGCCGAGGAGACGGCCACGAACATGATCGCGAACGGCACCACGATGGAGTACATCTCACCGGTGTACCAGCCCGATGCCGTGGCCATGTCGGCGCCACCGGCGATGACCATGATGGATTCGGGGAACTGCGAGAGCATCTCCCCGATGACGTCCTCGAGCGCGAGCCACATCGGACCCATGGAGAGACTCATGGCGCCGACACCCAGCCCCACGATGAGCGCCAGCAGCAGACGGTCCATGATGGCCTTGGTGAAGCTGTTGGTGAGGGCGAGTCGCTGGTAGCTGCGCACGCCCGGGAGGGAGGTGGTGGTCATGGTGCTATCCCTTCAGGTCTCGGCGATCGAGCGTGAAGACGCCCAGGCCGAACAGCGCGGCGGCGATGAGGACTGCGATGCCGAGCAGGATCACGTCGATGCCGTTGCTCAGTGAGTCGGCCCCGCTGAACAGGTACCAGGGCGTGAGCTTGGCGACGTCGGCCAGGTCTTCGACGACCGGCAGCAGCGTGGTCACGAAGTACGAGAGCACGGCCAAACCGGCGGCCACGCCGACACCCAGGGCGGATGAGCCGCGCCAGGCGCTGAGCCCCAGCGCCAGCGCACCGAAGAGGAAGACCATGCCCAGCAGCTGGATGCTCACGCCCAGCACGTTCTGGTCCGAGAGGTCCATGCCCACGAGCGCGGCGACGGCCACCACTCCGAGCCACGTGAGGGCCGTGATGACGAGCACGCCGATGCTGGCGACGGCCGTCTTGGCCAGCAGGATGGAGCGCCGGCGGAGCGGGCTCGAGAGCAGGATGGGCAGGCTTCGGGCCTCCTCCTCGCCGACGGCGGCGCTGGAGCCCAGCCCGATGGCGTAGGTCAGGAGCACGAGCGGGCCGATGAGGAAGTAGATGGCGCTCATGGCCAGCCCTTCGGGGGTGCCATTGTTCATGCCGTAGACGCTGGCGAGGGCCTCGGGGAAGTCGTCCATCATCGTGACGTAGGCGTCACCCGATAAGGCCATGATGCCGATGTACAGCGCCGAGATCAGCCACATCGCGATGACCGCGATGACGGTCCACAACAGCCAGTCGCGGACCGTCTTGGAGAAGACGCTCCCGAGCAGCTTGTCACGCAGCATGGCTGCCGTTCCCGTGGTAGTAGTCCAGGAAGATCTGCTCCAGATCTGCCTCGCGGCTGTTGACGTTGACGACGTTGTGATCGAGCGCGGCTCGGAGCAGGCCGTTGACGGAGCCTTCGAAGGAGACCACCACCGTGTTGCCGCGGGCCTCGACCGAGCGCACACCATCGATCGTCTCGAAAGCGGCCGTCTCGACCGGGTCGTCGAACTCGAGGTCGATGCGGCGGATGGCCTTGCGCTTCAGTGCGTCCACGCGTTCGACCACCACGAGGTGGCCGCTGCGCAGGATGCCCACTCGATCGGCCACGCGCTCGACCTCGGCCAGGCTATGGCTGGACAGGAAGACCGTGCGGCCGTCGTCGCGAACCTCGCGGATCATGGTCTGCAGCTCCTGCTGCATGAGCGGGTCAAGGCCCGTGCTGGGCTCATCGAGGATGACCAGCTCGGACTTGCTCATGAAGGCCTGGATGAGCCCGACCTTCTGCTTGTTGCCGGTCGAGAGATCGCTTACCTTGCGCGTCAGGTCGACTTCGAGCCGCTCTGCGAGCGAGCTCACGAAGCTCTTGTCCACGCCCCCCCGCAGGTTGGCCAGGTAGGTGATGTTCTCGGCCCCGGTGAGCTTGGGGTAGAGCGAGTACTCCGAGGGCATGTAGGCGACGCGGCCGCGCACCTCCACGGCATCGGTGGCCACGTCCATGCCCAGCACCGTGGCCTTGCCCGCGGTCGGGAAGATGAAGTGCAGCAGGCTGCGGATCGTCGTCGTCTTGCCGGCACCGTTGGGGCCCAGGAATCCGAAGACCTCGCCCTGCTGGACCTCCAGATCCAGGTCAACCAGTGCCTTGACGTCCTTGTAGTGCTTGGTTAGCCCCTCCGTCTTGATGGGGGCCGCGCCATCGGTCGTGGTCACGCTTCCTCTTTCGGTGTGTTTCGTCGTTGTTCCCAGCGCTCAGCGAGCTTCGGCAGCTCCTCCTGCCAGAACTCGGCGAACTCGATCATCTCGTCGACGCCGCCGGTGCGGGTCAGCCCGCCGCCGGCTCTCACGTTTCGGCCCACGATCGCGAGCTGCTCGAAGCCCCGCAGTTTCGAGGAGACTATGTGCATCCAGAAGTCCGATCGGAGTCGGTAATAGGTCTTGCGGTCACCGACCCGGTGTCGCTGTTCGACGGCCTCCATCCCCACGAGCAAACGTGTGCCCGAACTGACCGACGCTGGGCTGAGGCCCGTGCTGCGGCTGATGTCGGCCGCCGATTGTTCGGCCGGATCGCATGCCAGCAGGTAGCCGAACAGTTGGCCCGCTGACCGTTGCACGCCGAGACGGGAGAACCACAGCCCCATCTGTTCGACGATCTCGTCGGAGTCTGACGCTCGCTGTTGTGACACTTCAGTAATCTCCGAACGTTCAGTGAGTACGGTCACTACGATACCACAGTCAGCTGGGGCGCTCGCCCTTCCGTGCTGACCAGGCCACTGCGGGCGGGCACCGAGCGGGAGACGCCGTCGAGGGAGGCACTCCTCCGCACGCGCTGACCCAGCACACGCGTCAGGATGCGAGGCCTCCAGTCCTGCCCACTTGCGCCGCATACCCGACGCCGGGCATGACGCGCGCCATGCCTTCCCCTGGGCGCTCTCCTGATACGCGACCACCCCGAATAGCGACCCACTCTTCGCGGGCTCGGTTCCCGAGATTTACGATCGCTATCTGGTGCCGCTCATCTTCGAGCCCTACGCTGAGGACCTGGCCTCGCGCCTGGTCGAGGAGGGCCCGGAGTCTGTGCTTGAGATCGCGGCAGGCACTGGTGTGGTCGCCCGCGCGCTGCTGCTGATGGGCTCGTCGTCTCGGGCTCGTCCTCACTCGTGCGTCAGGGAGTCGCTCGCCGGCTGACGTTCATATCGCGTCGGTGCTCAGGTGGCGACCGACCCGGATCGCGGGGCCTTGGAGCGAGTTCGGCCCTGCAGCACGCTGAGCACGATCACGCCGCCGTACAGCGCGATGGCGATCGCGCTCAGGATCCCGGCTGTCTGTCGCAGGCCCTGGTCAGTGATGAGGTCAGCCACGATCCGGCTGGCCACGGAGACGTGCAGCAGCACCAGGGGGAACCACGCGATCGGATGGAAGCTGACTGGCCCTTCGAGGATGGCGGGAACGATGATTGGAGCGTGCCCGAAGATCATCGAGAACACGAAGCCCAGCAGCGCCGCATGCAGGAACGCGTCGTAGGCGAGGCCCGACCAGATCTGCTCTGCGCCGATGGCGATCAGGCCGGCGATCGCCAGCCACACGTAGCCGGCCAGGAGACATGCCGCCACGAAGCGCGGCAGCCCGGGCCGTCGGATCGTGACTATGGCGATGTCGAAGCGGAACAACCAGGCGGTCAGCGCCAGCATGCCGATCCCGGAGAGCCGAACGCCCAGGCTCGCGTCCACGACCATGAACAGCAGTGCCGCGATGTAGATCGCGACCGTAACGACGAACGTGCGCTGGGCACGTGGCCCATGCGCCCGCATCTTCGCGAGCTCCAGTCGCTCTCCGGCGATGGTCAGGACGAGGAACGCGATCCACCACGGCGTCAGCAGCGCCACCGGGCGTTCGGTCAGCCAGGCTGCATCGGCCAGCAGCAGGAACCCTGCCCCGAGCGTCATCGTGAGCACGTCGAGCGTGGGGTGGCGCCGCAGCATCGCCAGGTTCACGAGGAGCAGCCCGGCCGCGCCGAGCGTCAGCAGTCCCACTGCCGGAACCGTGGCGCCGTTCACGAGGAGCAGGATGGTTCCGGCGCCACTGAGGATCGGAGCCGCATCGGCCCACGTCCAGCGCTGGCCCATGACCGTGCGCATCGCGACCGCGCGCTCGAGTGCGATGAGCGTGCCCAGTACACCCGCCACCAGGATCGGACCGTGCAGGACGATGCGCTCCATCGCCAGCGTGGGCATCTCGATACCGAGCCGGGCGAGGCCGGCCAGGATGCCGATGACCATCGCCGCGACGATGACCGCCAGCAACGGCAAGTGCAGCACTACACGTTTCATGTCGCCAGCCTAGGCGCCGCTGATCCGGGTAGATACGTTCGTGTGGCCCGCGATACCGTGACGTTCAGCCCGCAGCCAAAGCCAGCCCACGTTGACGACTCGACCAGGCGCCGCACATGAAGGATCAGCACATCGTCGATGGTGACAGACGCGTGAACCCAGTCGAAGGCGTCCTCGGCTGGCATGGCACCTACGCCCGCGTGCTGTGCTCCGCGATGTACTCGGCGATGTGGGCGAGGTTGCCGCTCTCGATGTGCGTGATGTCGACGTCGCACATGCGCCCGAACCGGTCCTGTAGATCCGCGACCTTGACGTAGATGAGGCGCCCGCCGCTCGGCGGATGCCTCATCACTCGTCCTTCGCTAGACCCAGGCTGATGGAGCTCTCGGGCGGAGCGTCCCTGATCCCGGCTCAGGGAGGCTCAGGCGAACAAGAGGAAGATCGGCGGCAATGTCAGAAGGAAGCCGACTCCCACGAGCACGAGGCTGACAGCGAGCATCTTGTTGAAGTCGACCTCCTTGCCACGCCACATGAAGTAGAGGATCGCCCACGCCACCACGAAGGTGATCGTGGCCAGAGTCGCCTTGCCCGACAGCGGCCCGACGCCGCTTCCGAGTCCGAAGTTCGTGGAGAAATCGACGAAGTCACGGAAGCCATGGCTGAGCTCGGACAGGATGACGAAGAGGCCGAGGGCAGCTGATCCGATCCCGCCAGCCATGAACGCTGCGGCGACGGGCCCGTTCGGCTTGGTGTCCGACGGCTGTGCTGCCGGCTCGGCAAGGTTGTTGGTTGCCTGGGCGAAGAAGATCAACACGCCACGCCGGATCTCACCGCGACGGATCAACTGAGCCCCGTAGTAGATGACGGCGAAGGCCACCACAGTCGCGAGGATCGGAGCGATCCAGGCCACGTGCTCCTTCCACTCCATCCCGAAGGCGTGCCAATCCGCCGTGTCCGGGTTCGCCTTCAGCCACGAGCGTGGACACGCGGCCAGCGCTTCACTCTGGACGGTCGCATCGATCTCCGGGGGCGGCGCAGGACGAGCAACGTCCGGTCTTCGATATCAAGGCGCCGGAAGGCAGCTTCGATGGCGGCGCGACGATCGTCATCGGTGCCCAGGTCGGACGCATGGCTTCTCGGCCGCTCCGCGCTCCTGTCGTCAGCAGATACTTGGATCTCGCGCAGGAGTTGTCGTCCTCGACGGCGCAACTGATATCAACGCACGTTCACGAGGATGCGGTCGAGCCAAGCATCGAAGCGTGAGGCGTCATTCAGTCGAGGCAGCTCGCGTCAGGCCTTGATGAGGGCGTCCTGCGTCGCATCCTGGGCGTCTCCAAGCGACCGGGCGATGGCGTCGAACGCGTCCCCGTCCCCGTGAGCCGCTCGCTCGACCAGGCCCGCGGTTGTACCCTCCACCCCGGACGCACCTGCGGTCATTGGAACCCCGACTCGTGTCTCCATCCTGAATCGTCTGACGATCGGATGCCTCGTCAGGTTGGCACTGTCCTCTCACGCGAGGCAATCCGCCAAGGTCGCCAGGCTCACCACGTCGTTGACATCGCGAGAAGGTCCCTCGCCGACTTGCCACGGTGGCGCACTCTCTAGCGCAGCACACGATTGCGCGCTCTCGTCGCCCGGGCTTGCTGACCTCGCCCTGAGCCGAAACCACGATAGATAGACATCGGTCATGCGTTGCGCGATACTCTCGCGCATGAGTAGGCCAATACCTTCCGACTCGGAACGCATCCGTCTGGGCGAAGCTGCGGAGATCCTTGGCGTCAGTCCGGACACCGTTCGACGGTGGGTCGATGACGGCCGCCTTCCAGCCGAGCGATCGGTCGGGCGCCAGCGGCTGGTGCTGCGGGAGGACGTCGCGCGCCTCCTGTCCGAGCGACGGCGCGCCGGGCAAGAACGGCCCATCGTGGCCCAGTCGGCCCGCAACCGGTTCCCCGGGATTGTGACCCGCGTGGAGCGCGACGCGATCGCCGGGCTCATCGAGGTGCAGGCCGGACCTCATCGTGTCGTGAGCCTGATGACTGCCGAAGCCGTTGAGGAGCTCGGTCTCGTGGTCGGCTCAGAGGCCGTTGGCGTCGTGAAGGCGACGAACGTCGTCGTCGAGGTCCCGCAGGCACGTGGAAGCAGCATCCCGGTCGCCCACCCGAACGACGACCCGGAATGAGGATGCCCGGTCGAGCACGGTCGTTAGCGGCCCTGCTCGGCATCCTGGTGCTCGCGGCTCCGCTGTCCACCGCCGGACACGCGAGCCCAGAACCTGGCTCAACGACGACGACGGCCCTGTGCGAGCCCGTGGCTCCGACAGCGACGAGCCCGGAGCAGCGCGACACTAGTGCGGCGCCGACCGTCACCGTCGCGGCCGCGTCCGACCTTCGGTATGCGATGGACGAACTGATCGCCACCTTCGAGTCGGCGGACTCCGGCCGGTCGGTGCAGGTCACCTACGGCTCGTCAGGCAACTTCTTCGCCCAGATCAGCCAGGGCGCACCGTTCGACGTGTACTTCTCCGCCGACATCGAGTACCCGCGCGCGCTTCAGAAGGCCGGCCTCGCTGCGCCCGACTCGACGCGGACGTACGCCGAGGGCCGCATCGTGACGTGGGTACGTAATGACTCGCCCATCGATCTAGAGCCTCTGGGTCTGCAGGCACTCGTGCACTCGGCTGCCGAGCGAGTCGCTATCGCCAACCCCGAGCACGCCCCCTACGGTCGCGCCGCACTGTCGGCCATGGAGGCCAGCGGGGTCTGGGAAGGTGTCCAACCGCATCTGGTGCTGGGCGAGAACGTGGCACAGGCGGCCCAGTTCGTGGAGGCTGGTGCGGCAGACATCGGAATCATCGCGCTATCGCTCGCAATCAGCCCACCGCTCTGCCGTGAGGGCCGACACGCGCTCATTCCTGTGGATCTGCACGCACCGATCATCCAGGGGGCGGTAGTCCTCCCTGATGCCGCCCACCCGGCCGCAGCCACGGCGTTCCTTGACTTCGTACTTGGGCCCCAGGGCCGCGAGGTGCTCGACCGGTACGGGTTCCTGCCGCCCGAGGCGTAGATGGACTGGCAGGCGGTCGAGCTCACCCTGCGGCTCGCGCTCCTCACGACACTCATCCTCCTGGCACTGGGCACGCCCATCGCGTGGTGGCTGGCGACGACGCGCCGTCCCTGGCGCGGCCTCGTCTACGCGCTGGTGGCGTTGCCGCTGGTGCTCCCGCCGACGGTGCTGGGCTTCTACCTGCTCATGGCCATGGGGCCTGATGGGCCGATCGGGGTCCTCACCACCTCGCTCGGCATCGGGCGCCTGCCATTCACGTTCGCCGGCATCCTCGTGGCCTCGGTCATCTACAGCCTGCCGTTCATGGTCCAGCCGCTCACGGTGGCGTTCGCCGGCGTGGACCGCCCCCTGCTGGAGGCGTCGTGGACCCTGGGTCGGTCGGGCTTCGGGACGTTCTTCCGAGTGGTTGTGCCGCTCTCCGTGCCCGGCTTCCTGACCGCTGTGGTGCTGACCTTCGCTCACACTGTTGGTGAGTTCGGGGTCGTGCTGATGATCGGTGGCAGCATCCCGGGTGTCACCCGGACCGTCTCGATCTCCATCTACGACGATGTCCAGGCGCTCGACTACGCGAGTGCGGCGACGCTGGCCCTGCCGCTGCTGGTGGCCTCGTTCCTGGTGCTCTCCATCACCTACACGGTAGCCCGACGGCGGACCGAATGGCCGATCGGCGTCTGACCGTCGATATCGAGCGACGGCATCGTGGTGGTCCCACGATCCGGGCCGCGTTCGAGGTCGATCTTGGGACCGGTGAGGTGATAGCCCTGTTCGGGCCATCGGGCTCGGGCAAGACGACCGTGCTGCGTTGTGTGGCGGGGCTCGAGCGCCCCCAAACGGGCATGATCGTCGGGGCCGGGCAGACCTGGCTCGACGCGGCCCATGGGGTCTCCGTCCCCGTACAGGAGCGAAGGGTCGGCTACGTGCCCCAGGGGTACGCGCTGTTTCCGCATCTCTCGGTCCGTGACAACATCGCCTACGGGATCCGTGGCCTCGACCGCGGCGCGCGGGAGCGCCGGGTCGCCGGACTACTCAGGTCCCTGGGAGTCGCCGACCTGGCAGACCGGAAGCCGCCACGCCTCTCCGGCGGTGAGCGCCAGCGAGTAGCGGTCGGCCGGGCCCTCGCTTCCGACCCCGTGCTGCTGCTGCTCGACGAGCCACTCTCGGCGCTCGATGAGGCGACCAAGGACGAGGTGCGGACCGCGCTTGCCGAGACGATCCGGGAGGCCGGGACACCGGCCCTCCTGGTAAGCCATGACCCCACCGACGTTCTGGCACTCGCCGACCGGGTCGCGGTCATGGTCAGCGGCGACATCCGCCAGCTGGGCACGGCCGAGGACGTGTTCTTGCGCCCCCGCGATGAGGTCGTGGCACGGCTCGTTGGTGCCGACGTCCTCGGGTTCGGCGCGATCACCTCGTCGGCCGATGGGCTAGTGGAGGTCGACCTCCACGCTCACACGCTCGTGGCGGTCGGAGACTGGGCGCCGAGGACCCGGGTGCTGGTGAGCGTCCGTCCCGAAGAGGTCACGCTCATGGAGGCCGCGACATCAGGGCCACACCTCTCGGCGCGCAACGTGCTGCCCGCCACCGTCACCCGTCTCGATTCGCGAGGCACGCTCGTGCTCGCGACGCTCGACGCGGGATTCAGTGTCCGCGCGCTCATCACGAGGCAGGCAGTCGCGGAGTTGGGGTTGACGCCGGGGGCGGCCGTCGGCGCGGCCATCAAGGCGCCATCGATCCACCTCGTCGCAGCTCCACACTGAGGGCCAACACCTGAGGATGAGGCGTGGCCTTCTGGCTCCATGTCCAGGTCCTCCGGGCGATCGATGTCCCGGAGGCTCCGCTCGGCTGGATCGAGAGCCCTCCACTCGGCTTCGGCGATGGCCGTGACATCCAGGGTGGCGATGAGTGCTCGCAGGCTGCGTTCACCTGCCTCGACCAGTTCCGCGCCGCGTTCAAGCACTGCCTGGCGAGCCAGTGCCGTCGGCAGCGGCTGGCGTTGATCTCCGACAACGAGGCAGGCTCCATCGTTCTTGTCACTGAGCGCGAGCAGGAGCCTGAGGATGGCCGGCTGAAGGTCGGGCATGTCGCCGCCCGCGAACCTGATCCTTCGAAGCGGCGGCTTGAAGAGGTCACGCCTCCGCGCGTCGTAGGATCTCAGGTCCGGCTGGTCCAGCCCCGACCACGGCCACAGGCAATGTGGCCACGCTAGCTCACTCGGCGGTCCGAGCCTTCTCCTCCAGTTGCTGGGCAAGCGAGCGCAGCGCTGCCCCGCGCTCCACGGGAGGCAGTGACGCACAGGCCAAGCCAGCGATATAGGTGGACAACGGCGCCGAGAGACGCTCGCTCGTGTGTGCGGCGATCCGCGCGATGTCCAGGAGTGCTGTCTGCTCTTCGTCTGTGAGCCCGGGACCGCCCGACGGGCCCAAGATGCCCCCAAGCTCCTCGAGCCATACCGCGAGCGGGACAAGCTCGTCGGTCGGGCGGAGAGCGCTGGAGCGTCGGGCCCAGGGAGGGTCGGGATCCACCCTTTCCGAGCGCGAGGTCGAGGTCCTGCAATTGGCTGCGAAGGGAGCGCGGACCAAGGAGATCGCCGTGCACATGTCCGTGGG
>Ga0209013_10005425_pt1 | contig 10985 bp, 8 predicted proteins | sample Cruoilmetagenom2_FD_187291 | JGI IMG/M metagenome (GOLD analysis project Ga0209013, IMG submission 187291) | Oil polluted marine microbial communities from Coal Oil Point, Santa Barbara, California, USA - Sample 2 (SPAdes) (version 2) | ecosystem: Environmental > Aquatic > Marine > Oil seeps ...
CCAAATTCCGATTTAAAAATCAACACTAAAAAATTAACATTCGTGGATAAGTGGATTCTAATAGAAATGAAAAATTTAATTACGAATATAAATAATGATTTAGCTAACCATCGCTTTTCTCAAGCAGGAGAAAGATTAAAGGATTTCACTTGGAATAGTTTTGCTGATTGGTATCTTGAGGTTAGTAAATTTGAAAAAAATAAAAAAGAAAAAAGCATAATACTGAATATTATTCTGAAAGATTTGTTAAAACTGTGGCATCCGTTTATACCATTTGTTACTGAAAATATTTGGGGAAAAATGGAAAATAAAAATCTAATAATGATAGAAAAATGGCCGGAAAAAGAAAAGTATTTTGAAATACTAGGCACGCCGAATGAAGCAGATGGATATGTTTTTGATAAAGTTCAAAGCGTTATAATCGCCATCAGAAATGCCAGAGCAGAAAACAAAATTGAGCCAGGTAAAAAAATCAACGCAATTATTTACGCGGGAGAACATTACGGGATGATAAAGAACGAGAAAATTTTAATTAAAAGTCTTAGAACAGGAATTGATGAATTAGAAATAAAAAGAAAGGGCCAAAAAATTTCGAAAGCAATTTGTATTTTAGAAAGTGGCATGGAAATTTATTTGGTTGGCGCAACTGGCGGAGAAAAAGAAAGAGCTAAAAACAAAAAAGAATTGGATAATTTGAAAAAATACGCCGGCAATCTTGAGGGAAAATTAAAAAATAAAAATTTCACGAGAAAAGCTCCGGAAAAAATAGTTCAACGGGAAAAAGAAAATTTAAAAAAAGCCGAGGTAAAAATTTTGGAAATAGAGAAATATCTGAAGAGTTCAAATTAAGAAACCCCCTCTCCGCCCAGGGCGGATCTCCCCCTTAGTAAAGGAGGAGAGAAAAAAAGGAAAATTTCGTAGTTTCGTAAAATTCGTAATTCGTAGAGAAATTCATGAAACAAATAGAATCAATTTTGTGGGGAATAATTGCGGCGGCCGGCGCTTTGTTTTTAGGAATTTTAATTTCAACACTGGCTCCTATTTTATTCGGCCCAGAAAAAGAGCTGTCCATGGATTTCTCGTCGCCTTTAAGTTTTATTTTAATTGTCTCCGTTTTAATAGAAGAAGTTTTCAAATATTTAATAATTGCCAATAGAATAGAAAAATTTTCTTACGGACGGTCACTGATAGCCAATTCTCTTCTGGTAGGATTAGGATTTTCCTTAGTAGAATTGGCGCTGATTTACGGAAAGTTTTCCGCCAATCCAAACCCATTTTTTGAACTAAAAGAAATGGCTGGATTGGTTTTAATTCATATTTTAACAGCCGGAATAATTGGATATTTTGTCGCTGTCTGTAAAACTGGAAAATACACGACTTTCACCAAAGCAATCATTGCGGCATCTGTTATTCACTTTCTTTATAATACTCTAATCATTTGGCAAAACGAATTTACCGATCTTCTGATTTTTTCCTATTTAGGGCTACTAATGATATATATTGCGTTAAGTATAATGACTATTAACAAGAAACTTGCGGATTAAAAAATTTTACTTTATAATGTAAGTAGCGTAAAATTTATTTTAGCGATTCAAATATTTAACAATTTAATTATTTAGAACTATATGGCTAAAGAAAAAAGATCATTCCTTGAAAGGTTAACCGGAGCAAAAAAAATTGAGGATGATGATAGAAATAACAGAACAATGAATATTGAAACGGAAGACGAAGAAGCAAATATAGCCATGCCCACGGAAAATTCTTTCGGCGCGCCCGCGGATACTGACACAGCGGAAAGCAACGAAGGCCAACTTACTATTGATGTTTACCAAACTGAAAATGATGTCGTGATTAAATCTACTATCGCTGGAGTAAAACCGGAAGATTTGGATGTTGCCATCAATAATGATATGGTGACTATTAAAGGCGAACGGTCAAGCGAGGAAGAAATAAGCGAGGAAAATTATTATTATCAAGAATGTTATTGGGGCGGATTTTCCCGTTCGGTTGTTTTACCTGTAGATGTTATTTCCGAAAAAGCGGAAGCGTCTTTGAAAAATGGGATCCTAACTATCAGACTCCCTAAAGCGTCTTCTAACAAGGCCAAAAAAATTCAAGTGCGGGGATTTTAACCAGACTGTTTTACAGATTTAAAGAAATTAATATTTCTACAAGAATCCTAACCTCATTTAAAGATTAGGATTTTTTTCTTGTAAAAAATCCGTGCTTAAAGTATTCTTAAACTATGAGGTTAAAACTCTCTATTGTTTTTGTTTTCGTTTTGGTTTTGCCGTGCTTATTCAGCGCTGGCTATTCTTTCGCGCAAAATAAAGAAATAAATTTAACGGCAAAAAATTATCAAGAAGTTGTTCCGTCGGAAGAATTTTCTGGTTGGTTAAGAATAATGCCTATTCTTGAATATTCCGATGGTTACAAAACAGAAATTGAAAATATCAATTACTGCTCCGATTTTCTTATTTGCGATCTTGTTAAAACTGAAAGGGATGCGTATAAAATTAAAAAAAAATCCCTAGTTTCTGTCAAAAAAGAAAAAATATCTTCTTTTCTTGAAAGCTTAGGAAAAAAAATTAACCAGAATCCCGCTGACGCGAAATTCAAAATAGAAAATGGCAAAGTGGTCGCTTTTTCTCTTAACCATGATGGATTTAGGATTGATACTGAAAAAAGTATTAAGATTATAAGCAAAACTCTTTTGAAAAATAACGCGGACATTCAAAATATAAATCTCGCTTATGAAATTTTGAAGCCGGAAATAAGCTCTGAAAATGTTAACCAGTTAGGCATAAATACTTTAATCGGAGAAGGAACTTCGGATTTCAGAGGATCAACCAAAAGCCGAATTCACAATATTAAAGTGGCTTCCGCCCGTTTTAACGGAATACTGATTAAGCCAAAAGAAGAATTTTCTTTTGTGGATACTTTAGGCGAAGTGGACAAAGAACACGGTTATTTGCCGGAATTGGTAATTAAGCACAATAAGACCGAACCGGCTTTCGGAGGAGGAATTTGCCAAGTTTCCACTACTACTTTCCGCGCCGCCATTTACAGCGGATTAAAAATAACCGCCCGACAGCCTCACGCTTATCCGGTCCATTATTACAATCCGCAAGGTCTGGACGCTACTGTGTATATTCCCCGCCCCGACCTCCGTTTTATAAATAACACACCGGGATACATTTTAATCCAAACTAAAATTGAAGGAACCAAGCTCACTTTTTATTTCTACGGAACGGATGATGGAAGGAAAATTGAAACGATCGGACCCAAAATCATTCAAAGAAATCCGGACGGATCAATGAAAACCGCTTTTACTCAAAAAGTTTATGACGCAAAAGAAAATTTAATAGTTAACGATACATTTGATAGTAATTACGATTCTCCGAATAAATATCCTCATCCCGGACAAGAAGCAAAGTTTACCGAAAAACCTAAAGACTGGTCCAAAAAACAATGGAAAGAATATAAGAAGAAAAATTTCTAATTACTAATTTCTAATTTAAAATATTGACTGTTCGCTTAAATCTTGATAGAATCTTTTATACGCGCCGTTAGCTCAGTTGGTAGAGCAGTGGCCTCTTAAGCCAACGGTCATGGGTTCGAATCCCTTACGGCGCACAAATTTGCCCCTATAGCTCAATGGATAGAGCAGCAGCCTTCTAAGCTGACAATCTAGGTTCGATTCCTGGTAGGGGCACTAAATCAAGTAAACATTTTGCCGTTCTTTCCCCGTTTTTTCAATTCTTCAATTATTTTTTTCACATCATGAACTTTGTCCTTACGGGCAATTAAAATCGCGTCGTCGGTATCAATAATTATGATATCTTCCAATCCTATGGCGGCAATCAATTTCTTGTTTGATTTAATGAAACAGTTTTTACTTTGACAATTTATATAATTTCCCTTAATGCGATCTGGGATTTTATTATTATCATTTTGAAAAAAATCAGACAAAGCTGCCCAATTTCCCACATCGCTCCAAATTAATTTAGAAGGAATAACCAACCTCCGATCAGGATTTAATTTCTCGGCAATGGCTGTATCAAACGGTTCTTCCTGAATGGAAGAAAAAATTTTCTTGACAGTCCTCTTTTTATCTTTTGCCTTTCCGCTTTTTCCCTGCCAGCTAATTACTTCGCGAACCAGCTCGCAAGTATCGGGAATAAACTCCTTATAAATTTTCATTAGATTGCCGGCGGAGAAAATAAAATAACCGGCATTCCAAAAATAATCTCCGGACTTCAAATATTTTTTAGCGATTTCCAAAGAAGGCTTTTCTTTGAAATTTTTAGCGTAAAAAATTTCTCTTTTTCTGATTCGGCAAAAAACTTTTCCCTTTTGGACATATCCCAAGCCAATGTCCGGATAAGTTGGTTGAATGCCTATGGTAACCAACTTACCTTCATTTTTAGAAACAGCTTCCAGTCCTATTTTTAAAGAAAGATTAAATTCCGAAATGTTTTTAATAATATGATCAGAGGCTATAGTAGCCATAATCGCGCGCGGATTTATTTTCTGAATATAACCAGCCGTTAAACCTATGGCCGGAGCGGTATTGCGAGATAAAGGTTCTATGATTAATTGAATGTTTTTAATAAACGGAAACTGTTGTTTGATAATTTTTTTATAATGCTCGGTGGTGGAAATAAAAATATTATTTTTAGGAACGATATTTACTAAGCGATGATAAGTTTCTTGTATCATTGTGCGTTGAGAAGTCAATTTATGGAATTGCTTGGGCATTTTCTGGCGACTCAAAGGCCAAAGGCGAGTTCCCGCCCCTCCCGCCATAATCACAGCGTAAAAATTTTTATTGTTCTTTTTTATACTCATAATGTTTTATTTATACCGTGTTTATGATACAATGCTTATAAAAATACGGCAATATGCGATTTATTGACTTTTCTTTTCTTATTTGCTAGTATAATCAGATGGAATTAAGCTTTATAAAAAATGAGTTGGATTAATATTTCTCAAATTATCGTTTCGGTTCTGCTGGTTATTTCCATTTTATTGCAAAACCGCGGATCCGGGTTAAGCGCGGCTTTTGGCGGAGACTTTGGCGGTTATCATACCAAAAGAGGATTTGAAAACTTTCTATTTTATTCTTCCATCGCGCTTTCTATTACTTTCGTTGTCTTAGCAGTATTAAACAATTATTACAGCTAGGAATTATAACTCTTAAAAAGAAACATATTAGTAGCAAAAAAATTAAACTTCTCTTGCCTCAAAACTGGATATATATCAGTAAGTTTTTGAGCTTTAAGGAAAAAATTATTTTCTCTTTTTTGATTTTCATTATTATCGGAGGTTTTATTTCTTGGGGAACTATCGCTTATTTCTCATTAACCAAGCCTGTAGCAAAACAGGGAGGAAGTTATACGGAAGGTATTATAGGCCAACCGCTTTATGTCAATCCCCTACTTTCCCAGTCCAGTGAAACAGACGCTGACTTAACTCGGGTAATTTATAGCGGGCTGCTTAAGTTGAACGGTAACGGAAATTTAATTGGGGATTTAGCAAAAAGCTGGGACATTTCATCTGACCAAAAAACTTACACCCTGCATTTAAAGGAAAATGCTGTGTGGCATGACGGAGAAAAACTTAATGCCGATGATGTCTTTTTCACTATCAGTATTTTGCGGGACCCGGCCTATAAAAGCCCCTTACGCTATAATTGGCAAGGGGTGGCCATTAAACAAATAGATGACCATACTTTAGCCTTTGAATTAAAAAAATCTTATTTCGGATTTTTAAATAATTTAACGGTAGGAATTTTACCCAAACATATCTGGGAAAATGTTGCTCCGGAAAAGTTCGCTTTGGCCGATTACAATTTAGAGCCTGTTGGATCCGGTCCGTATAAATTTTACGATTTTCAAAAAGATTCCAGCGGCAATATTTTATCTTATGAGCTTCGCTCTTTTGAAAATTATTTCTCAAACCGGCCATATATTTCAAAAATCACTTTTAATTTCTATCCCAACGAAGATTCAGCCATAGAGGCTTATAATAAAAAAGAAATTTTGGGAATAAGCGGAATCTCTCCGGAAAAAATTAGCCGTTTAAAAACAGCTGGCAGCGCCGCTATTTATGAAATTGCCATTCCCCGTTATTTTTCGGTTTTCTTTAACCAAAACAAAAGCGTTGCCTTGGCCGACAGCGAAGTAAGAAAAGCTTTAGTCTGCGCCGTTAATCGCCAAGAAATAATAGAAAAAGTTTTATCTGGGAAAGGTGTTAATATCAATTCTCCTTTCCTGCCGCAAATGAAAGAATACGCCGGCGATATAGAAAGATGCGATTCTGACATAGAAGAAGCCAATAAAATACTGGAAGAGGCCGGTTGGAAATTAAGCGAGAACGGTATCAGAGAAAAAGACGGGACTAAATTAGAATTCAGAATTTTTACCACTGACTGGCCGGAGCTGGCGCAGACAGCGGATATTTTAAAAAGCCAATGGAAAGAAATAGGAGCCAGCGCGGAAGTTAATGTGCTGACCATTTCCGATCTTCAGCAAAATTATATCCGGCCCAGAGAATACGACGCGCTTTTATTCGGACAGGCAACTAGCCTTAATCCCGACCCTTGCCCTTTCTGGTGCTCTAGCCAAAAACGGGATCCGGGACTTAACCTTTCTTTTTTTGGCGATGACGAGGTGGATAAAATACTGGAAGAAGCGCGAGAAATTTCAGATGAAAACGAAAGAATAGAAAAATACCGCCGCTTTCAGGAAATCATAAAAAACAAAAATCCGGCCGCTTTCCTTTACAGCCCTCTTTACTTATACTCTGTGAATAGACAAGTCAAAGGGCTGGAGCTTAAAAGCCTTAACGCTCCCTCTCAACGCTTTTCTGAAATTAATAAATGGTATGTTAAGACTAAGAGAGTTAGGAAGTAAATTGTTAAATTATCTTTTGTCATTCCCGTCCCCGTCTTCACGAGGATAAACTCCGGTGGAAATCCATGATAAAATTGCTAGCGTTAAAAATTACTCTAGATTCCCGCCTGCGCGGGAATGACATATAGCAAAAACAAATGGAAAATAACAATATTGACCAATCAAATTTAAGGCAAGTGATATTAGACAGCGCCGACCAATTTAAAAAAGGTCTGGCACTAGCGAAAGACATTAAAATTAAAGGAGATTTTAAATCCATTATGATTTCCGGAATGGGAGGTTCAGCTTTGCCGGGAAATATATTGAGAATATATCTCAATGATTTATTCAAAAAATCCGACAGCCATAAAAGATTGGCCGTTTACCAGAACAGGTTTTATTCTCTCCCTCCCGAAGCTTACGATAATTGTTTAAATTTTATCTGCTCTTATTCCGGCAACACGGAAGAAACTATTTCATCTTTTCGGAAAGCCTTGAAAAATAATTTGCCCTGCGTTGGAATTTCCAGCGGTGGAAAAGTTGAGGAGATATGCAGGGAAAACAATGTTCCGCATATTAAATTTCCCGCCGGAATTCAGCCCAGAATGGCGACCGGATATTTTTTCGCTTCCATTTTTCAAGTTCTGGTTAATTCCAGGATGATAGCGGACAAAACTGAAGAATTAATTAAGCTATCGGAGAGTCTCAAAGAAAAAACAGCAGAACTGGAAAATAAGGGGGAAAAAATAGCCGAAAAACTTGTAGGAAAAACTTTAATTATTTATTCTTCCGCTAAATTCAAATCGCTGGCGATGATTTGGAAAATTAAATTTAACGAGAATTCTAAAGTTCCCGCTTTCTGCAATTTTTTTCCGGAGCTTAACCACAATGAAATGGTCGGGTTCACTAATCCCCAGTCAAAATTTTTCATTTTAATGTTGAGAGATCCCGGCGATCATCCCCAAAATTTAAAGCGCTTTGAAATCACCGCCAAATTGCTTCAAGAAAAAGGCATTAAAAACGAGATGATTGACTTAGAAGACAGTAATATATTTTATAAAATATATTCCACGCTTTATCTAGGAGATTGGATTTCTTATTACTTAGCTCTGGAATATAATCAAGATCCCACGCCGGTGGAAATGGTAGAAAAATTCAAGGACTTGCTTAAGTAATTCAGTTTTAATTTTTGTTTTTGAATTATAGAATATGGCTTCTGCTTTCCTATGTCATTCCCGCGCAGGCGGGAATCTAGGATAAAACCGCTAGCTTTAAAAATTACTCTGGATTCCCGTTCCCCAATCAAGTTGAGGACAAGTTTCACGGGAGTGACACAAAGAGATTTTGCAATTCAAAGTATTTTTATTTAGCTGTATCCTTGTGGAATAGCTAAATACCTTTTTCTAATTATTAAAAAATTAAAAAAAACTTATGACAAAAAAACGACTGGCGAATTTTAACTATTCGCCAAAACATTCCGAAAAGAAATTAAGAATTATCCCTCTCGGCGGACAGGAAGAAGTGGGACGCAATATGACCGTATTTGAATACGGGCAGGATATCGTAATCCTTGATATGGGAATGCAGTTTCCTGAGGAAGATATGCCTGGAGTAGATTATATCGTTCCTGATACCTCTTATCTGAAAGGAAAAGAAAAAAATATCCGCGGAGTAATTCTTAGCCACGGACATCTGGATCATATCGGAGCGGCGCCCATTCTTTTGAAAGAATTGGGTTATCCGCCGGTAATCGGGCGCAATTTTACTATGGCGCTGGTAAAGCATAAAATGGAAGACTATGAAAAAAATTCATCAAAACTGCTTAAAACTATTTTAATAAAATCAGTGGATGAAAAAATCCGATTGGGAAATTTCAATGTGGGATTTTTTGATATTGAACATTCCATTATGGACGCGGTGGGCATTACTTTGAACACTCCCGCCGGAACAGTGATTCATCCCGGTGATTGGACGCTGGAAGAAAATCCTATTGACCATAAGCCGATGTCTTACGATCATTTATCAAAACTTCCCCGCCCTACGATCCTGATGCTGGAAAGCTTGGGCGCCACTGAATTCGGAAAGCGCACTGAAGAAAAAGAAATGTACGCTAATTTGGAAAAAGTTATCAATTCCGCCGAAGGAAAGGTTATTATAGGAACATTTTCCTCCCAAATAAAAAGAGTCGGCCAAATATTGGAATATGCTCAAAAAATCGGGAAAAAAGTGGCGCTGGATGGATATAGTATGAAAATGAATATAGAAATTGCCAAGCAGTTGGGTTATGTAAAAATTTATAAGGACAGCTTAATTTCTGTAAACGATATCCATAAATACTCCGACAGTCAAATTGTTATAATCTGCACGGGAGCGCAAGGAGAAGGAAACGCGGCGCTGTCCCGCATTGTGAACGACAGCCATCGCTTTATTAAAATAAGAAAACAAGACACTATTATATTTTCTTCCTCAGTTATTCCCGGCAATGAAAGAACTATTCAAAGACTAAAAGATAATTTATACCGAAAATGCGATAATGTTATACATACTGATATTATGGATGTTCATACCAGCGGACACAGCAATGCCTTGGATATTCAAAAAGTTATCAAGCAAATCCGTCCCGATTATTTTCTGCCGGTTTACGCCAACCATTATTTTCTCAAAGAAGCCGCCAAGCTGGCGATTAAGAATGGTTTTCCCAAGGATAATATTTTTGTCTTAGACAACGGATCTGTCATTGAATTTGACGCTAAAAAGAACCGACCCAATATTCTTCCCAAAAAAGTTAAAACCGATTATGTGTTCATAGACGGATTGGGCGTGGGAGATGTGGGGCAGGTTGTTTTGCGGGACAGGCAAATGTTGGCGGAAGACGGAATGTTTGTTATCACGGTAATTGTTGACAGTAAAACCAAAGAAATCGTGGGCAATATCCAAGTGACTTCCCGCGGATTTATTTTCGTCAAAGAAAATTTTGACTTAGTCAATGCCACTAAAAATGTGGTGAAAAAAGTTATCAAGGAAAGAACTTCTCCGGAAATGAGCATCAACTGGAACTATGTAAAAAACAACATCCGCGAAGCAGTCGGATCATTCCTCTACACCAAAACCCAGCGACGACCGATGGTGCTACCCGTTGTGATTGAGGTTTAAACTTTTTAAAAAATTTATAAACACATGGTTAAAAAAAGCGGTTATCAAAATTTGGGAAAAAAGTTGAAGTTCACCAAAAAAAATTGTTGGGAGGCTTGGAATGACAGTGAGAAAAAGGCAGTGTTTGCTTTTAACGAGAAGTATAAAGATTTTTTAGACAAAGCTAAAACTGAACGGGAAGCGGCGCGACGCGGAGTGGAACTGGCGGAGAAAAAAGGTTTTCGGGAAATTGGTAAATGCCGGTCATTAAGAACCGGCGATAAAGTTTACGAGATTAACCGGCATAAAAGCCTAATCCTAGCTGTGATCGGCAAGAAATCACTTGATAGCGGTCTTAGAATTATTATGTCGCATGTTGATTCTCCTCATCTTGATCTAAAGGTACAACCATTATATGAAGAAGAGAATTTAGCCTATTTCAAAACCCATTATTATGGCGGCATTAAAAAATATCACTGGCCTGCGATTGCTTTAGCTCTGCACAGCACGATCGTACTGACCAATGGCAAAAAAGTTGATTTTAAGATCGGCGAAAAAAAGGACGAACCGATTTTTATGATCTCCGATCTTTTGCCGCATTTAGGGGAAAAACAGCTCAAGAAACCGCTGGAAGAAGCGATCGTCGGAGAAGAGTTGAATATTTTAGCCGGTTCTATTCCAGTGCGAGACAAAAAGATCAAAGAGAAAGTCAAATTGGCTGTTCTGGAATATCTTCACAAAAAGTATGGCATTAAGAAAGAGGATTTTTTCAGCGCGGAAATTCAAGCCGTACCGGCTGAATCGGCGCGTGATCTCGGTTTTGACCGATCATTAATCGCGGCTTACGGGCAGGACGACCGGATTTGCGCCTGGACTTCTTTGTCTGCTATTTTTAATGCCAAGTCGGCGGATAAAACGCAGATTTGTTTTTGGGTGGATCGTGAAGAAATCGGCTCG
>Ga0209013_10005426_pt1 | contig 10984 bp, 5 predicted proteins | sample Cruoilmetagenom2_FD_187291 | JGI IMG/M metagenome (GOLD analysis project Ga0209013, IMG submission 187291) | Oil polluted marine microbial communities from Coal Oil Point, Santa Barbara, California, USA - Sample 2 (SPAdes) (version 2) | ecosystem: Environmental > Aquatic > Marine > Oil seeps ...
GAAAGAACATCGGGTGCCATAACTGTCCGGGAGTTGGCAAGGGAATTGGATATTTCCCAGGGACGGGTAGAAAGTATGCTGGAGTACTGGATCAGCAAGGGAAAGATCAAAAACTCGACTAGTCAGACTGAATGTGGAAATTGTTCGGAACTGGGAGATTGTCCCTATATACTTGAAATGCCAAGGACTTATGAGTTGGTAAGCGAGGGAGTAGGGGAAGTGATAGGGATTGTCCAACCGGCATGCAAATAAGGCCTATTTAAGCAAAAAAGCACCTCTAAGATGTGCCTTTTATCTTGGCCGGTTCGTTGATTTGGATCAAAGCTCGCGCTTATAACCCCGGTGGCTCTTGTACCATTGAATACCCATATTCTCCATGTCCGACCGGCTTTGGAAATTGGCCTCGTTGACCTGGACAACGTCAATGTGTTCAAAACCAAATTCCTCGACACTCTTTTTGATCTCTGTGTATAGAATCGCATTTACGCCCATGCCCTGGTACGCAGGAAGAACACCAACACCATTGATATTGACCCATTTGGTCCTCTTTCGTTCCAGCAACAATTGAAGCCAACCCAAAGGCCAGAGCCTGCCCTGTATCTTTTGAATGCCAGCAGTGACGTCATGATAGGCGAAGATAAAGCCGATCAGTTTGCCATCTTTCTGGATCAATTTAATCAGGCGTGGATCAGCGATGCTGATCAGGTTTGCTGCCAATGCATCCTTCTCGTCCTGGGAAGGAGGATAAAAGTCCGGGAAATCACTGAATGATGCCAGCAGCACTTCCCAAACTTTGGGGATCCAATACTTTTTTTCCTTCACACTCTGGAAATGGATCACTTCAAAACCGCGGCGTTCTTTGATTCTGTTGGCGATCCGCAGCAATCTCTCGGGCATCTGCTCATATCCAGGGGCGTATCCTGAAAAATGATCGGTGTCTTTTTCGAATCCGGCTTCCTTGATAAAACAGTCATAGTAAGGGTAATTGTAGGGCAGCCACATGGCAGCTCGGTGTTCGAAACCTTTCACGAGGATACCGCAGTTGTCTGTGCTGTTTAATGCCCGTGGTCCGACTATTTTATCCAAACCGCGATTGCTTGACCAATCAAATGCAGCCTGGAAAAGCGCCTGGGAAACATCCAGATCATCGAATACGTCGTAAAAACCAAAAAAGGCGGTCTTTTTGCCCAGGTACTCATTAAATCGCCGGTTATCCATGGCTGCTAAACGGCCGACTACTTTTTCGTCTTTTTCTGCCAAAAAGAGCTGGATTCGGGAGTGTTTATAGAAAGGATGTTTTTTGGGATTAAAATCTGCCCGCGCGTCATGCAATAAGGGCGATACCCACTGGGGGCACTTTTCATAGAGTTTAAATGGGAAATCGATGAATTTTGTGATTTCCTTGCGATTTGATAGGTTTACAGGGACGATTTTGAGCATGAGGTTCCTTCTTGGTATCAATCAATGATAATTTAATTGTAGTCCCAATAAGAGGACTGGACAAGAATAATAATTGGATTCATCGGTAGATAATAAACGAATACCTCCTGTTGATATTTATCAACAGGAGGTATTTACTAAGGGCGATTTGATTGAGAGATTAGATCAATCTATAAGAAGATTATCCCAGATGTGATTGATTGGGTCATAGCTCCAGAACTCATAACTGATGAAGGCATCGTCGTATATGACTTCTCTAGACCCGCCATACATATAAGCCAGTCCTGTTCCTGGATCATAGACCATCACCTGTTTAGCCAATGCGGGTGGTGAATCTCCAGATGTCACAACTAATGACCAGGCGTTGCTGTTGAAATCATATTCCCAGACATCGAGTACAAAGTCTCCACCGAAAGGTCCGGTTAATACAACTCCACCATAAATGATAGTGCGGTCTAGTTCAGGAATATATGTCATGGTATGGTAAGAAGAGCGAAATGAGGGCGCGCTATCAGAGGGATGTTCGCTCCAAGAATTGGTATTGTAATCAAAAGCCCAGATGCTTGTGTTTGCATTATCTGTATGAGGTCTGCCACCCCATATGAGCATGCGATCTGATTCACTGTCATAAGCAGCTGTATGGTAGATCCTTTCATCTGGACCAGTTCCCATTTCTTCCCAAGTGTTGGTGTTGTAGTTATATGCCCATACCTCTTTTGACGGCGGGTCCATCGGGCTGTTGCAGGCAAAACCACCATAGAGTATGACCACATCGGATTCGATATCATAAGTCATGGTATGACCACAGCGTCCAGAAGGTGCCGGGGAAGGATTCATCAGCTCCCAGGTAGCTGATGAGAATTCAAATGCCCAGGTTTCTCCGATCATGTTGAGTATGATAGCCCTGTCCGACTCTATGTCATATGCCGGGGGGAAAGCGTTTTTCCAAGGAGGGTTAGCATCAAAGGGAATCGATTCTCCCCAGGCCCCCGTGACAGGATCGTAGCTGAAAACTTCTTTGACATCTCCGTTAGTCCCGTGTTTTGAGTTGCCTCCGAATATTAGAATTTGGTTGTCACTGCTGTCAAAGATTGCGCTGTGGTAGATCATGGCCGGGGGAAAATTTGGATCTGTAGGCACGGGAATCGCTGTTGGTTCAGGGGATGGCTCAATTGTTGGTTCAGCAGTCGGTTCTTTGGTTGGCTCAACAATTGGCTCAGGCGCTTCTTCAATGACTGTGATCTCTTCTGTAATACCTTCACTCTCTTGTGAAGAGCCACACCCGACAATAGCGAACGCTGCCAGGATGAGAAGCAATAGGAAAATAAAGGTTCTTGTTCTCTTATTCATTATTTACTCCTTTGATCCGTTTTCCACAACTCGGGAGAGCTGAGGATTAGCTGATTGCCATCAATGTAGCAAAAGGAGTCTGGATTGTGAGGTAGGGGAAAGGTAGGGTTTTTATCTCTAAGGTAAATAATGAGTTTTTTTTCTTATATAATTATAGATATGATTTGACGGGAGGAGTCATGGCGGATCAAAGTGGAACCAGGATTAAAGGATACAAGCTGATTGAAAGGATCGGCACAGGGGGTTTTGGAGCCGTTTACCGAAGTACCCAATCAACCCTGGGCAGGGAAGTTGCCATAAAAGTCATTCTGCCGGGGTTCTCCAATCATCCTGATTTTATCCGTCGATTTGAGATCGAAGCCCAACTTGTAGCTCAATTGGAACATCTTCACATAATTCCCTTATACGACTATTGGAGAGATCCTAGTGGTGCTTATCTGGTGATGCGCTGGATGAGAGGAGGAAATCTGGCAGAGATGCTCGAAAAAGCACCACTGGAGATAGCAAAGGCAACCACATTATTTGATCAGGTAGCTTCTGGTTTGTCTGCCGCCCATCGTAACGGTGTGATCCATAGGGATATAAAACCATCCAATATCCTGCTTGATGAAGAAGGCAATGCCTACCTCTCGGATTTTGGCATTGCTATGAGCGTAGATTGTCAACCAGATGAATCTGGATTCATTCAAGGAGTAGGATCTCCTGCATACATTTCTCCTGAACAAGCCCGGCAGGAAAAACTTACTCCTCAATCTGATATTTACTGCCTGGGAATTACCCTATACGAGATTTTAACTGGATCCCATCCCTTTCCTCATCTAACATCCCTTGAGCAGTATTATGAACATATCAATTCACCTCTCCCGCAAATAACTGGTCTAGAAACTACAGTAAGTTCAGAGATTAATGATCTAATTCAGATTGCTACGGCAAAAAACCCTCAGAAACGATTTCGCGATCCTCTTGAAATGGCCGCAGCATTTAGGAAGGCTGTTCAGATGGAGATTCCATCAGGGGAGCTTGATCCCCTGACGACTTTGACGAAACGCGAGATCGAAATCTGGAAAATGATTTCTGATGGAAAGACCAATAAAGATATCGCCAGGGATTTATTTATTGAACTCTCCACTGTAAAATGGCATATTACCCAGCTCTATAAAAAAATTGATGTTCGGTCCAGGGTTCAGGCTATAAAACTCGCCAGGGAGACAGCCTATCTATCTGCGATGATCCCACCAGACGAATATAAAAGCCAAGTCTATAATACGGCTTCTCTATTCAGGCCGGACCTGATAAATCCATATAAAGGATTGCAGCCTTTTGAATCCTCAGATAGTCATAATTATTTTGGTCGAGAATCCCTTGTTCAAAGGCTGTTGGAAATATTGTCTGGGAGCAAGCCTAGTGGCCGTTTTATTGCTGTTGTCGGACCCAGCGGCAGCGGAAAATCAAGCCTGGTTAAGGCAGGGCTATTGCCCGCGATCTGGAATGGTGAATTACCAGGTTCCCAAAATTGGTATACGGTAGAGATGACGCCTGACAGCAGACCTCTAGACCAGCTCGAGGTTGCTTTGACAAGAGTGGCAGCAGATCAATCGGATAACATTCAAAACCATTTATCACGGGATAGAAATGGGCTGTTGCGGGCAGCCGGATTGATCCTGCCTAATGATGACAGTCAATTGGTGTTATTTATAGATCAATTCGAAGAGATCTTTACTCTTCTGCCAGATGAAGACCATCGGAAAGAATTTATCGATTTGCTCTCTACAGCAGTATCCGATCCCAGCAGCCGAGTTATCCTGGTAATTACTTTAAGGGCAGATTTTTATGACAGGCCCCTTATGTATCCTGAGTTTGGTGAGTTGATGAGGGGATGCCTCGAACCAGTATTGCCGTTATCTGTGCAGGAATTAGAAAGTGCAATTGTTCAACCATCAATTAAACAAGGAGTGAGTTTTGAAACCGGATTGATATCTCGCATCATTGATGATGTAAATTATCAACCGTCCGCTCTGCCGCTTCTTCAATATGCCCTGATGGAGATGTTTGATCAAATTGAGGAAAGATTGATCACACATCAAGCATATGACAGTATCGGCGGTACAGTTGGGGCAGTTGCTAAAAGAGCAGAAGATATTTACCGGAATTTCCAGATTGACGCCAGAGATGCTTCGCGAGATCTTTTCTTGAGGTTGGTTTCCCTAAATGAGGAATCTGGAAGTGGAGTATCCTATACCGCTGCGAGAAGAAGGGTATCCCGTCAGGATATTCTTGCCGTTTCGGCAGATGAAGAAATAATGGATGAAGTGATCGACACCTTCGCAGCATACCGTCTGCTTTCCTTGGATCATGATCCAATATCGAGGCAACCAAACATTGAACTGGCTCATGAAGCCTTGTTATCAGAATGGGATCGATATGCCGCCTGGGTGGATGAATATAGTTCAGATCTCCTCTATCATCGACGGTTGGAAAATCTGGCTGATGATTGGATTGCGAATGAGTCAGACCCAAGCTACCTCCTTCGGGGATCACGATTGGAAGAATTATCAATTTGGACTGAGGAAACTAGCCTCAAGTTATCATCCAACTCAAAATCATATCTAACTGAGAGTATTGAACTGCGCTCAGAACAGGAGGACCGGGAAAAAGACCGCAGCCGCCGAGAGCTTGAGACAGTAAAAAAACTCGCAGAATCTGAGAGTCAGCGAGCAGATCAAGGTTTTCGAGCTGCAAAACGCATGAAGAGATTACTGGTGGGTATCGCTGCTGCACTTGGAGCTGCTGTTATTCTGGCCGTTCTGGCGTTTTCTGCCTTCAAAACCTCAGAGAAGAATCGCATGATTGCTGAATCTAGAGAGTTGGCGGCAGCGGCTGTCAGCCAGCTGGATCATGATCCTGGATTAAGTATTCTGTTGGCTTTGGAATCTATTTCAGAAGATACGATTAAGGACCTTCCACTACCTCGTGAATCTCTGGAAGCATTGCACAGTGCTGTTTTGCATTCCCGAATCAGGGGAGTGATTGAATCTCAGGAAACAAAAATCCAGAATGGGAGTTATACACCTGATGGAAGTGGATTATTGATAACTTATGTGGACGGCTCGACCCGTTTATTGGATTCAGTTACTGGAGAGGTAGTCCGTACTTTTTCAGGTCATACTAGCCTGATACCCCATGTATCATTTCACCCGTCTCAAAAATGGATGGCTACTTGCAGTAGGGATCATACAGCAAGAATCTGGAATTATGAAACAGGTGAACATTTGTTAACTATTCAAGACAACAATCAAATATTTAATTGTGTTTTTAATCCCGATGAAGATCAATTGATTACAGTGGGGAATGATATTAATGCCAAAGTTTGGGATATATCCTCGGGAGATCTTACTAAATCTTTAATTGGTCATTCTGATTATGTCAGCGATGTTGCTATAACATTGGATGGCTCTACTATTATTACCTCGAGTCTGGATGGAACAATCAAGATTTGGGACGCAGCCACTGGAAGCGAATTGAGAACACTTGATAATCACCAGCAGCGTGTCCAAAATATCGATATAAGCATTGATGGAAAATTGTTGGCTTCTGCGAGTACGGATGGAACAATAATAATCTGGGATGCCCAGACATGGGATATTAGGAAAATAATCCACGGTCATGCTGCATCAGTTTTGGGAGTTCAATTCAACATTGAAGGAAGTATACTGGCATCTGCTGGAGACGATCAGTTGATCAACCTATGGGATTCCTCAACAGGTCAATTATTAATAACACTTCCAGAACAGACCAGTACTGCTTCAGGTATTTCATTCGATTCTGCCCGAGGAAATTTAGCGGCTTCAAGCCTGGACGGGAAAATTCATATCTGGGATTTGAATCCAGCCAGTGAATTGACTCCCTTGAATATCTCTGGTGGAGTAGGGAGAGTTAAATTCAGCTCTAATGGAGAATTCCTGGCAGTTCCGCTGGAATCCCCAGGAAGGGTAATTATCTGGAATGAAATTACGAATGATATTATCCTGGAGATTTCTAACGATCAGGGATATGGATATACCGATATCTCTTTCAGTCCCGATGGAGAGCTTCTTGCCGCTGCTGTTATTGATGGAAGTGTGGAAGTCTGGAATATATCCCATGAAGAGATGATCTTTAAGATAGATGAGCAAGATGATCGCGTAAATCGGATTTTATTCTCCCCCGATGGTTTGACTATCGTCCTCGCGAGTGAGGATTTTAATGTGAGTGTTTGGGAATTGGAATCGAAGACCTTAATATATGAGTTCGAGATTGGGAGTAGTGCTCGATCTATTGCAATGCAACCATCTGGAAACCAACTTGCAGTTGGCAGTGAAGCTGGGATTATCCAGTTCTTTGACTTATCAACCGGTTTGTCCACTGCGGAATTTCAAACACGAAAGAACAGTGTTACTGCCCTGGAATATAGCCCGGACGGAAAATACCTCGCATCTGGAAGCCAGGATGGAAGCATAGCTATATGGAATGTGGATGCTCGCCAAGAATCCAACTCTTGGCCGCTCTTTACCAGTCCGATCACGGATCTAATATTTATTGAGCAAGAGTCAGTTTTGGTTGCTGTTGGAGCTGATGGAACCGTAAAGATAGTTGCTATGGATGGTTGGCAGGAAGTTCTATCACTTACCCCGGGAGATTTTGTAAATGGTCCTGTTTTTGGATTGGCGTTTGCACCTTCTGAAGACATCCTTTCTGTTGCGGGAGAGAATGCTGTCAGATTTTATACCCTGGATAATTTGGAACTTGTGAAAATCGCGACTGAACGTAAGAGCAGAGATTTTTCATACCAAGAATGTGTTAATTACCTTCATGGGCAAGATTGTGATCTATATGTAGCTTCTGTCGTTTCTAACGCAACTGAATCTGAAAGTCAACTAGGTCAAACTGCCTGTCAGATAACTGATGTAGGAGGATTGCAGGATAACGCGATCAATCAGAATGTGAATCAAGGTTTGATTACCGGGACAGAAAGATACGGTTGGAACCCCTTGGTTATCGAAACTATGGGATACCAGAATATGTCCCAATATATAGAAGAAGCTATCAATGCTGGATGTGATTTGATCACTACTCTCTATTTTGATATGGGAGGCATTGCCCAAGGTTATGCTCTTGAATATCCAGACATCGACTTTTTGCTGCTGGATTATTATAATGACCCTCTCCCTGAAAACACAAGAGCCCAGATTTATGCGACGGATCAAGCGGCCTTCCTGGCAGGATACGCTGCTGCCAGCTTAACTAAATCAGGTATAGTAGGAACCTTTGGTGGGGTAAATTACCCGTCTGTCGCCTCATTTATGATTGGTTTTGAACAGGGAGTTCATTATTATAATCAACAAAAGGACCAGCAAGTTATAGTGCTAGGTTGGAAGACTGAAGAAAATGAAGGATTATTCATTGGTGATTTTTGTTGTTTTGAAGAAGGATATAACATTACTGATCAATTAATAAAACAGGGAGCAGATATTATCATGCCGGTGGCAGGTCCATTCCCCGGAATAGGTGCTGCTGAAAGAGCCAAGGACGATGGTAACACCTTGATCATCGGAGTCGATTTTGACTGGGCGGGAATGATACCGGATTTCTCTGATGTGGTTTTGACCAGCGTAGAAAAACGCTTTAATGTCTCAGTATTAAACGCGATTGATCAACTGGATTCTGGTATGAAAATTGGTGGCCTGACTTTTGGAACGTTGGCTTCAGGCGATGTGGGTTTGTCACCTTTCCATGGTTTTGAAGATCAGATCAGCCAGGAATTGAAGTTGGAACTGGCTGAAATAACAGAAGGTATCATTTCCGGGGAAATACTGACTTCGCCCTAAGAACCTGTCATCGAGGATTTAGCTCTATAAATCTTAAGATACTTAAAATTCACCAGCTGGCGCTTTTTTTCATCCCAGAGCCGGAAAGTCATCGATTTCAGGCTCGTCCAGAGTTTGATAGGTTTAACCTGGAAAATTTTGTTTTCCAGATGACATTCTTCCAAGAGGTAATTCGGAATCCTCGGGCTGAGGTGATGGATGTGGTGAAAACCGATACTTCCAGTGAACCACTGAAGAACTTTTGGGAGTTGATAAAAGGAACTGCCTTCCAGTCCGGCTTTCAGGAAATCCCATTCCTGAGCTCGTTCCCAATAGACCCCTTCAAATTGATGCTGCACATAAAACATCCACACACCAACAGTGGATGCCACCCAGATCACAGGTAGCTGAATTAATAGATAATTCTTTAATCCAATCGCCCAGGACATACCTAGAATAATGATGATCAGGGCCAAATTGGTCAAGTGAACGCTGTTCTTTTCCCGCTTTTTATAAGAATTATTGGGAAATCTGTGCAGGATCAAAAATGTCAACAGCGGTCCGATCCCAAATATGATCAGGGGATTGCGGTAAACCCGATAATAAAGACGTTTCCACCAGGGCGCTTCGAGGAATTCATCCACGGTCATGGTCCAGATATCACCAACCCCGCGTTTATCCAAGTTGGCGGCTGTTGCATGATGTGTGGCATGACTCTGACGCCATTGGAAATATGGGGTGAATACAAGGACCCCCATGATAGATCCTACCCAGTGGTTGGCTTTGGCTGATTTGAAGAATGACCAATGTCCACAGTCATGAAGGAATATAAAGAGGCGGACCACAAGACCCCCGGCAATTATTGCCAATGGAATTACCAACCAATATGAAATCTCTATTAAATAAACCATCAGAATCCAGAGAATTATATATGGGATCAACGTGTTCGTCAGCTGCCAGACCGATTTTCGAATATCCGGATTCTGGTAATCATTCACAATCTTTTGCCAGGTTTTAGCGACCAGGCTGCCATTTTCTTGAAGGGCATTCATAGAGATAGCTCCCGATTTGGGGTTAACCCAAACCGCTCCTCAGCAATACATGATTGCTGGTAGGTTGGGATTTCGGTTGAATAATGCAGATGGAATAATGATAATTTCAGTATAACCGCATAAATAAACATCGTCCAGATTAATGATGACAGGAGTCATTCTTCGCAAATATACTCCAACCTCTGCAAGTAAATTTCCTGATCTTAGCGAGGTCTTACAGCTGTCGTGTTACTGATGGAATAATCATAACCCTTGACTTTTCTAAATCATTCCATATAATTAAGCGGACTTAATTATTAAGCGAGGTAAATTATGTCCTCTTCTGATCCATTTGTTGCTGGTTTCCATGAGTGGATGGAAATCTTTATGCATCATTCCATGCGCGGGTACATGCATTACGCCCGAGAAAAAGGATTGTCGCGATCAATGATTGGTACGCTTTTCCATCTCAGCCACCGGGATCATGCAGGTGTCACAGATCTGGGTGAACACCTGGGCGTCAGCAGTGCTGCCGCCAGCCAGATGCTGGAACATTTGGTGGAAGAAGGGTTGATCCGACGCTCAGAAGATCCGGATGACCGGCGCATGAAAAAGATTACCCTTACCGAAGAAGGAACCCGGGTGATAAAAGAAAGCGTCAGTGCCCGGCTGGGTTGGATTGATGCTTTAGAAAAGAGTATTTCTGAGAAGGAAAAAGAGCAGATCACCAAAACTATGGAATTGATTATAGAAAAAGCACGGTTGATCGAACCTTCCCAGGAATGTGAGGACAAATCCAAGAGGAGTTTATAACCAATGCGGCGATTATTTAAATACCTGAAACCTTACACCCTATTGATCATCATTTCGATCATATTTTTATTTGTTCAGGCCAATGCAAATTTGGCGTTACCGGATTATCTTTCCCGGATCGTCAATAACGGTATCCAGCAGAATGGAGTAGAAAATGCTGTACCGGAGGCAATCCGCCAGACAGAATTGGATAAGTTGGTGTTATTCATGGACGGTGAGCAATCCGACCTGGTCCTGGGTGTTTACCAATTGGTAACACCGGGCACACCTGATGCTGAAAGCTATCTGGATGATTTCCCGGCACTTGAGAATGAGGCGGTCTATGTCCTCTCGGACCTGGATAGTTCCCAGGTTGAAACACTGAATCCGATCCTGGGAAAAGCCCTGGTGGCGGTTTCTGGCATCCAGCAGATGATCGATGATCCTTCCCAGGCTACCATGTTCGGAGAAGGATTTGAGTTTGACCCTTCTCGCATCCCGGCTGGCATGGATGTTTTCCAGGCCCTG
>Ga0209013_10005427_pt1 | contig 10983 bp, 11 predicted proteins | sample Cruoilmetagenom2_FD_187291 | JGI IMG/M metagenome (GOLD analysis project Ga0209013, IMG submission 187291) | Oil polluted marine microbial communities from Coal Oil Point, Santa Barbara, California, USA - Sample 2 (SPAdes) (version 2) | ecosystem: Environmental > Aquatic > Marine > Oil seeps ...
GTATCCCACAGTTTTGCTTCAATATCTCCACTCTTATCTTGCAATATTAGTGACATAAACGGTTTTCCAACGGTTGTTACACCTTTTGATGATTGTTTTATAAGTAAGTAGTGATCCACTGGCTCGCCTACTCGTAATTGTGTAATGCCTTTCATTTCACAATCCCTACCTTTCTAGGTAATAATGTCCCTACTTGTATGACTGATGCATCTTCCCATACATATTGCATATTGTGATGACAAGTAAAATACAATAGTTGGTGTTCTTTTTGTAACTCTGCCATTAATTGTACCACTTGTTGAAGTCTGACACGATCGAAATGTACAAATGGATCATCCATGATAATTGGAAATGGTGCTTTTCCTTGTAATGATACCGCTAGAGCAAGACGTAAGGATATATATGCTTGCTCTTTTGTCGCCTGACTTAGCTCTGCAATTTTAAAGCGTTGTCCAGTTGCTTTAACCGTTTCAAAGCTTCCTTCTGGTGATAGGATCAATTGTTCATATGCGTTGTTTGTAAGTAGTTGAAAATAGTACTGTGCGTTTTCTAATACTTCGGGCAGTCGCTCTTCTTTCAACTGTCTCATCATCTGTTTAATCGATTCAACGACTACTTTTTGAGCAGCCCACTTTTTCACTAGCTCATGTAGCTCTGCTTTTTTCTGTTCTAATAATTGTAATTGTTCACTTTGCTCTTCATCTTCTAATAATTTTTTCGTTTGATATGATAAAGATGCTTTTTCATCATTATATATATGCCTCTGTTGCTGTAGTTGAAGTAATTTCGCCTTACACTCGTCTTCAAATAAATGTTCAAAATCATTTAGGTTTATTTGTTTTCCACCTAATTGCAGGTGGATATGGTGTAGTTCCCTTTCAAGCTCTACTTTTTTCTCATTAATAGAATTTGCCGTATAATAATCGCTTTCCATATCCACATTTGCCTCACCATATAGTAGGTGGATTTGTTCGGTAAAGGATTGTTGAAGTAATAATAGCTCTTTATGTTTCTTTTGGAGTTCGGAAATCCTTGTCTCTTTATATTGCAGGTCTTCTGACTTTTTCTTTTCTTCTAGATAGAACTCTCGTAATTCGTGAAATAGCATATCTTCTGAGAGATCAAAAGAAACTTTCTCCTGAGCCTGTTTGTACAACTCTTGTATTCGCTGACGGACCTCATAGAGCTTTGTTTCCATTTGATCTAGCTGAATTTGCTGTTCTTGAATCATGCGGAGCCTCTTAAATAGTTCAGGCAATAGACTGGGTGATAATTGTTCACTAATATGATAGCTAGTTAAAAACTCATTTACTTGTTGTGAAATATATGTTTTCTTACTTTCTAATTCATTAATATTTTGCTTCAATCGTGAAATGGATTGTTGTTGGGACTGCTGTTCTTTTTTTAATAAATCGGCATATGTTTGAACATCATTCGATTGCTTTAATGTATTCATCATAAAAGTGAAGCCTACATATACAATGCCACTAATGATAATAGCAGTAAGAGCAACTATCCAATTGGATTGGGTAAACCCAATGATTACACCAACAAGAACAATAGCTGCAATAATACCGAACATTACCTTATTACCTTGTTGAGTGGAAGAGGATTTATTTACCTTTTTGGACTCTATTACTCTTTGTTGTAGATGTAGTAAATCTTGTTCCTTCATTTGAAGTAATCGTTCTTCCTGCTGCAGCTCGAGTTCTAAGTTTTTTTCAGTTTGAAGAGTCGTAACTAGTTTGTCCTCTTGCTGGATGGAAACATCTGCTTGGACTATATGCTGTAAGCTTTTTTCCCAGTCAACTCCAACTAAAGCTAGCTGTTGCATTTGGTTTTGCAGTATTTTACTTTGCTCCTCTTCTATTTGTATTCGTTTAGAATGTAGCTGATGCCATTCCGCTTCTCGATTTAGATAGGACTGTAAACCCTCCAATTGCCGGGACGTTAGGCTAGTAGTATGAATTGTTAATGAATCCAACTCTTTTTTCAACTGTTCTATTTCTATTTGATTACGATTCGATTTGTCTTTTATTAACTCAAATCTTCGAATACCATCTGGGGGAAAAGTCTGATGTTTTACTAAGTCTAGCTCTTGATGTACTATAGTTTCTTTTTCTTTTAATGGTTTCAGTTGTTCCCATTCCAAATATTGTTGTAATTGCTTAGAGGTATCTTTCTCTTGTAAATCTAGTTTCTGAATAAAAGTTTCAAGCTCGTTAAGACGTTTAATAGAAGGTTCATATTTCTCTACTTCTTCTAATTGATGCTTGTAGGCAGTTTCCAGTTGGCGTAGCTCTTCAATTTTTTGATTGATAAGAGGTTTTCTACCGGTTGGCTTAAATAGCTCGCCCATCTCTTTTATAAATTTATTCTCGACGATTGCCAGTGTATCGATGCCAGTCGTACCAGAAGATAATAACGTTCTTGTGAGCTCTTCTTCTGTCATCTTCTCGAAGCCCTGTAGCTGAAGCAAGGAAAAAGAAAAAATGGCTTCAAAGTCTGTGCGTGAATACGAGTGTAGAATACTAGATAGCTCCTTCTCGCCTCCACGGCTTCCATCTGGAAAATATACTGTGACCTCTCCGCTTGCCTTTCCTTTAACTCTCTCAATAGTTATGAAGCGTTCTTGATCATCTATAATTTCTATTTTGCCTCCGTAAGTAGCACTGCTTTTAGGCTCATAGCGAAGTAACTGTGCATTTCTTTGCGGAAATCCAAACAAAATATGCAGAATGAATTGTTGAATGGTGGTCTTTCCTACCTCGTTCTCACCATAAAACACGTTTATGCCGTTGTTTAGATTAATCTCTATATTCTCATGCTTTCCAAAGCCATATATTTGTAGCTTTACAAGTTTCAATTGTTACTCCCCCTTGCAATAACCTCTAAAACTAATGATTCTGCTTCTTTTAGTACTTCATCCATAAAGCCTTGATCAATGGGCTGTAAATATCTACTCCCTTTAGAATGCTGATAAAGTTCTTTTAAAGCGAGCTTCCATTCCGAAGTATTCCATTCCATCAAAGAAGATAACAACATAGTAGACTCTGGGCTCTTCTCAATTGGAAAGTTTATATATAGTTCTTTTACTATTAAAAAATTATTTGCTTGCTCAAGACTCTCCTGTATCAATACATGCCAATCATCTTTGTTGGTCGACTGTAATAATTCAATCGTTTCATCTGTAATGCTATTTAGTGTAAGTTCCAAAATCGCTTTTCCATGTATTTCACTATAGCTACTCAATTCATTTTCAATATGGGTCATTAATTCATTTGCATGAATTATGCCAACGCAATCTATAGAAAGCTCATCGTAAATAAACGCAGCTGATGGGATAAATTGTAGCTCTGCTTGAGTGTTAAATAAAGATACTTCGTAGAATCCTTTTATACCACTTTCATTTCGGTGCCTACTTTGAATATTGCCTGGATAAACAATCGGGGGATCGGGATGGATAATTTGACGCTTATGTATATGGCCAAGTGCCCAATATTGATAGCCTTTCTCAAGCAAATCACTTTTTTTAAATGGTGCATATACATCATGCTCATTATTGCCTTCTACACTACCATGAAGCATTCCAATATAAATCTCATCATGTTCTGCTATAGGATAGTGATTATGCATAGGCTCTAAAATATGACGTTCTTTATAACTAAATCCAGTAATATGGACTTTTTCTTCGCTAATTAGGAGTGTTTTTGTTTCTACCTTCTCTCCAAATACATGAACATTTGGTGGCAATTGAAAACGAGCCCAATTACCACTCAAATGATCATGATTTCCGTGGCAAACATAAACCGGTATATTTTCTATATGTAAAGCTTCCATTCCTTTTTGAAATAAATGCTGCGCACGAAGGCTACGATTTTCTCCATCATAAATATCACCAACTATGAGAACAAAATCAGGTTTACTTTCAATCGCGTAATTAATCATGTTTTGAAAGGCTTGAAAAGTACTCTCCCGTATCTCTTTCCATTTATTTTTAGGAATAGTGGAGATACCTTTAAAAGGGCTGTCCAAATGTAAATCTGCCACATGTAGAAAACGTATTCTTGCCATCCAGTACACCTCGCCTAAAATAGAATATTTGTTCTTATTTTACCATAAGGAAAAGACTGTATACAACTAAATGTGTACAGTCTTCTACTATATTATTATACGCTTTTACGTTCTAATTTTATTTGCTGAAAAGTTAACAGTAGTCCAGTGGACACTGCAATTAGAGAAGGTAGAATGCTAAATAGAAAGTACTTCCATTGACCAGTAAAAAACGAAACAATCAAAAAAATCCAAGAATTACTATTAAAGCGCATAATGAAACGATTATTGTAACTATCTTATTTTGTATTTTATACTCTCCTTTTAATTATCTTGATTGGCAATTACTGCTCCGATTGTATAGGAAGGCATATGAACCACCCAAATACCAGTTAATACGAAAAAGGTCAGCCCAGGTCCTTCGATTACTATAACAACCATCCAAACTATTAAGATTGAAACAGTCGTCGCTACCCATGAATAGGATCGTGCTTTTCATGAATTCTATTGTAACGTTCATCAAACCATCTCTTTTTCTTTCCGATTTGCAGTGAAAACAACACCCATAATAAAAATAGCTATTGGCAAACCGATTAAAAATGTAAATAAATCAAATTTTTCATACATCTTTCTCATCCCCTTCATAAATGAATATATCCTCAATCGTACATTTGAAAAGTCTGGATAGCTTAAACGCCAAATTAATAGATGGATTATATTTTCCTTTTCCTAACAATATGATTGTTTGTCTCGATACGTCCAGTTTCTCTGAAAGTTCGTCCTGTGTCATCCCAAATTCCATTCTTTTATCTCGAACGTAGTTTTTCAACTTCATCCTGTTTTTTGTAAAGTTAACTTTACATTTTGTTTTCAATTTTTTTTGTGTATAATATATAGTAGAATAATAAAGGGGTGTTTGATTCATGAAATCATACAAATTTACTGCATTTGAACCAACAGGGGAACTAATTTTAGAAGAAACTTGGGAATTTCAAAATGATGATGAAGCAAAGGAAAAAGGCGAAGCAGTTATTGAAGAAAAAGGCTTTACCAATAAAACACATCGTTTAGTAAATAGCTCTGGGAAGCTAGTTTTATTTCATGTATAGGATGACAAAAGAGACTTAACCAGTTAATGGCTAAGTCCCTTTTTATTATTTTTCTTCCTAGTTCAGATGGGTATCAATAGTATTCATTATTTCGTTAAGCTGTTATCTATATCATATTCTGTATACTTTTGAGTAAGCCAGGTAGAATATTCTTCATTTATTCGAATTTCTAGCAAATTATCATATACTTCTTCTTTCACATCTTCATACACTGCTTCTTTTGCATCCTTTTTACCGGTTACTTCTATGATATGGAACCCATACTCCGATTCAACTGGTTCACTCACTTCACCTATATTCATTTTAAAGGCTACATCTTCAAATTCCTTTACCATTTCACCAGCTCCAAAATAACCTAAACTCCCTCCATCAGTACTTGATGTAGTATCTGTTGAATACTCTTCGGCAAGTTTTGCAAAATCATCGCCCTCATTCAATTTAGTTTTCACTTCTTTCGCAGTAGCTTCATCTGCAACTAATATATGTCTCGCTTCCACTTGTTCAGTTTGTTCAAAGGTTGTCTTGTTTTCTTCGAAGTAAGTGGATAATTCTTCATCTGAAATACTTATTACTTTTTCCATTACTTTCGTCTGTAATTGATGGGTAGAAATATCTTTTATCAAAGCTTCTTCTTCTACATTATTTGCTTCTAGAATACCCTCGTACCCTTCTTGACCTCCATAAGATTCTATTAGCTCAGTCAACTCTGCTTGAATATCTTCCTCTGCAATAGTTATCCCTTCAGTTTTAGCTTCCATTTCGAAAATTTTATTTGTGATTAAAGTGTCTAAGGCAGCTGCACCATATTGTGTCATGAGAGTTTCTGTTAATTCTTCTTGAGAAATTTCTACCCCATTTACAGTTGCAACAGTTTCTTTACTAGTTTTGTCCTCCGCAGAACAACCAGCTAGTGCTACTGTCAAAGCAATCGGTAACGCAAATACCTTTATTGATTTATAAAAAATTGGATTCATCTGTAACTTCCTCTCAATATAATACTTTTCCCTCTAGTTACACTTTAATCTGTCAATGTGTCAGTTAGATGTCAAAGTTTGTTTATTGGAAAGTTCTTTGTTGTCCCAGTGTTTGGGCACTGCCGCGAAGATATCCTTGAATATATGCAACAAAAAAGAAGGTAACCGAATTTGGTTAACCTTCTTTTCGTATTAGCAATTCAAAACATGTACCTTCTTCTGTGCTCTCTACTAAATTCAAATTCCCTTTTATCGATTGTGCCATCATTTTACTGAGGGGTAATCCTAATCCAAGTCCCCGAATACCGTACTTTTTCTTTTCTCCTCTAAAGAACCGTTCGAATATTAAAGCTTGCTCTTCAGGTGGTATACCTGAACCAGAATCTTTTACGATTACAGACACATACTCTCCCTTTTCTGAAAGCGATATAGTTATTTCACCATTTCCTGAAATTGCTTGTTCGGCGTTTGTTAGTAAATTGGTCATGATTTGTTGTAGACGAACTAAGTCTGCAGAAATCATTACTTTTTTATGAAGTAAATTTATTTTCGTCACTATGTCTGGTTGCTCCTGTACGGCTTTCCACTGTGCAATTAGATCTTTCATAAAGTTATCAATATCTAGCTGAGAAATTTTCACTGGTACTGCATCTACCGCAAAGGAGTTGAATGCTAGTAAATCACCGACCATTGTTTTCATCTTGGTTGTTTCAACGAGGGCCATTCGGATAAACTCCTCCGCTTCTTGCCCAATAACAACATCATCATTTACTGCTTGCAACAATCCACTAATCGACGTTACTGGTGTTTTCAGTTCGTGAGTAACACCTGCTAATAATTCAGTTCTTGTTTTTTCTAATTGCTCCAACCTGCCAGCCATCTGTTTAAATGAAGAAACAAGTTCATACAATTCTTTTTCCTTAATATGATCCGATAAACTGATGTCATAGTTACCACTTTGTACTTGCTTAGCTGCTTCAGCTACTTGTTTTATCGGATGAGCTAATCTTCTCGATAAAAAATATATAGCCCCCCAGCCGAATATAGCTAGTCCAACTATTAATATTGCTAGCTGACTATATTCTTGTTTTACCTTTGTTAATTTATCTTTTGACTCAACCATCATTACCCAACCCATAAGCTCATCATCTATCTCAATTTTCTTTTTTACTGCATAATACTTTTTGTTATTAACAGCGGAAGTGAATGTTTCAACTTCTTCTTTTCCATTTACTAATTGACTATATTCATTTCCATTTCCTTGTTCCAGTGGTAAATTACTTGATATTACTTCTCCATCGGTATTGAGGATATACATTGTTGGGTTTATATGTTGAACCCGGAAACGATCTTCAGCAAAATTAGGTACTCTTTCACTTGGTGGGACTCCTGGAATACTAACATCCGTAATCCGATTCACCATCTCTTCAGCCATAAACTCCATCAGTTGTAGACGATTTTCGAGAGTTGTATGCCTTATCCATAATGCCGAACAGAAAGAGATTATCAGCAGACCTATGAGTAAGGTAAATAAATATCGACTCGTCCAATATGATAACAGGGTGACTCTTTTATTTTTGATGAACATTAAATTGATACCCCAATCCACGTAACGTCCTAATTTCACCTTCGTTTTCTGACCAATTAGTGAGTGCTTTTCTCAGTCGTTTTATAGATAAATCAACTGCTCGATCACTTCCGTCGTAATCCCATCCCCATACATGTTCAATCAACTGTTCTCGAGTAAATGTTTGGTTAGGTCTCTTAGACAAAAAAAGTAATACTGATAAATCTCTAGGTGTAAGCAATACTTCTTTCCCGTCCAGTCTTACAGAATGACCATTAAAATCTATATGAAGCTTGCCAAAATTGATGATTGATGGTTTTTCACTAGCTACTCTTCGCAAAACTGCCTTCACTCTTGCGACAACTTCATCAGCAATAAAAGGTTTGGCAATATAATCATCCGCACCTTCGTCAAACCCTTCTAGTCGATAGTTAACATCTCCCAATGCAGTTAGCATAATGACCGGACAACTACCGAGTGAACGAATTTCTTTTAAAATTGCCCAACCATTTTTGCCGGGAAGCATTATATCTAAAAGTACTAGATCAGGATCCTCCTTTTCAAATATCTCTATTGCTTCGTTACCAGTGTAGCACTGCACTACTTCATAATTTTGCTTTGTTAAATACGCTTTCAGCACTTGGCTAATGGCAAATTCATCTTCCACTATTAATATTTTTGTCAACTGCCCATCACACCCTTTAACCGACATTACTTAATTTCTTCCATTATACCACCGTTTTATGTCAGATAAATGTCGACTGGAATCCCACTGAATTTAATATTTCATACACAGATTTTTTAACTTAGATGCTAAAAATAAAACAAACAGCCTCTAAATATTTTCTGCTATTTGCTAATTTTATTAGGCTCTGTTATAGAAAAAGATTGATTAATAGTTAATGATTGTAAAGTTAAGTTTCATGTATAATTTTGTGCTAGGATTTTCGTTAAAATAAATATAAGGTTGTGAAAGTGTTCACTTAAACTAACGCCCGTTGTTTAATTGAATAAGAAGGGTATTTTGCTATTGTGTTGAATAAGTTAATATATGTAAAATTTTGAACAGAAGTGGTGCTTTACTTCAAATCTGGGGGTTGTACTTTTTTCTGGAACCAACGCCACTGGTTAGTTCAATAAGCACTATTATGTGAAACATGGAGAAACTACCTACAAAATAGATTTTAGAGAAATAAAACTTGATAGTTTTTTATAAAGAAATATATAAAATGGAGGTTTTTCTTAATGGAAAAAAAAGAAAGTTATAAATGTTCCAGAATCTATTTTATTAGTTAGCTCCTTTTTTATGTTCATATTCATTTCTGAATATTTGGTATTTATACCTGAGTTCAAATACTTTTCTTATGGTTTGCTCTCCCCCTTATTACACTCATAATAGGAATTTACTCTTTTCTGAATAGAAAGATTTAAGGGGGATTTAGAACAAGAGGGTTTGTTGAACAAGAAGGGTATAGTATAAATCACTAACAATACATCATTTTAAAAGAGGGATATTATGATCAACCATTACCAAATTGTAAAAGATGTAATTGATGATTGGGACCCAAAACAATTTTTACATCAGACACCTGAAGATGAATATAACCCGGAAATAGAGATGATTGTAGACCTATTACCAACAGCAACTTCAGTTCAAAAATTAGCTGTAGTGATACATAAGGTCTTTGTTAAAATGTTTTCGATTGATGAAGTATATTCGATTAATAATTGTTATCCAAGTGCATTAAAAATTTGGAACAAAATCAATGGCAGTTAATTTCTAAATACATTTATCAAAATCAATCTTAATAAAACAAACGAGGTGCTTTACTCAAGAAAGATTAAAGCCTTTTTTATTATTGAACTAAAGAGCAAGGATGACCATGGGATGGAAAAAAAGAAACGGAAAAATAATTTAGGGTGATTTTAATGATGCTATTTAATATTATGGGACTCGTATTAACAATATTTATTATTGGATTTGGGCTTTATTTTTTACTGTTCAAGAAAATTAAAAATAGATATAGTAATATACTTGGTTATTCCAATTTGTTTGTCGGTGTTATTGGTTTATTTATAATGATGTCACTTTGGTGAGTTTATGAATAATTGATAGAGCTTTTGCGGACGATTCTTCTAGTTGTTTATTCAACTAACAGGTGCTTTACTTCACAGGTTATTTGCAGAAGAATTTTCTGATGAAAACCAATATTATAACTTTATTTATTATTTAGACTTTGTAAAAATACTAGCAGAGGATGGTATAACATATTGAAAATTATACTAGATGATTTAACAGATAAAAGAACTCTTGAACTTATTAGTACACACTTAGCGGGTATGGCTGAAAACTCCCCCCCTGAAAGTATACATGCCTTAAATGTTAAAGGACTCAAGCGAGATAATATTGCTTTTTATAGTGCTTGGGAAGACGAAGAAATTATGGGGTGTGGAGCTTTAAAAGAACTAACTACCAAACATGGAGAAGTAAAGTCCATGCGAACAGTAGAAAAACATTTGAAAAAAGGTGTTGCTAGAGTTATATTGCAGCATATTATTAATGAAGCTAAAATGCGAGACTATACAAAATTAAGCCTTGAAACAGGCTCTATGGAGGCCTTTCAACCAGCTCGTCGACTATATGAAAGCTTTGGGTTTACATACTGCGAGCCTTTTGATAAATATACAGAAGACCCAAACAGCCTGTTTATGACTTTGAATTTATAAACGATGCTAATAATGACAGTATTACAATAAGAGATTGATTAAACATCAAGAGTATAAGGGTGCTTTTGTAAAAAAGACAGTGAAAAAGAGTTTGGAAATTCCAAACTCATTTATTCTATTGAAAAACAACCATTGACTTAAACGTTGCATTTTATTAATAGAAACTAAATTTATCTAATCATTTGAAGTTTCCTCATTTGTTTCTAGTTTTTGCTGCTCCGGGGGTCTTCCAAAGCCTCTTCTGCCTCCACCTTGCATATTATCTCTCATTCCTCCACCCATCGTCGATGAGCTTTCTTCTGTCACTCCACTACTATTTAAATAAGTCATGACTGTTGTGGATGAATAGGTCACGCTACCTGTTGGATCTGTTGTGGTTGCATTCGTATAGACGCCATCAACTGCTTCACCAGTTAGAGTTCCTCCGTGACTTATAGTTGACTCTACATTTAGCTCTAAATCTGGAGAACTTATTACTATCATTTGATACATTTTTTCCGGTACTACTGTGATAATTTGCTCACCATCCGCATTTGTCACAGTGACTGGTGTA
>Ga0209013_10005428_pt1 | contig 10982 bp, 10 predicted proteins | sample Cruoilmetagenom2_FD_187291 | JGI IMG/M metagenome (GOLD analysis project Ga0209013, IMG submission 187291) | Oil polluted marine microbial communities from Coal Oil Point, Santa Barbara, California, USA - Sample 2 (SPAdes) (version 2) | ecosystem: Environmental > Aquatic > Marine > Oil seeps ...
AAAAAGGACTAAAAATGCAGACTCTAATCTGGCTAGCCAATGATATTCCCTATATAATGGCACCGGCGGCATTGATCGCCGCGCTGGTGGGAATTTCTACGATCGCAGCGGTGATTCGCCTTACCCAACAGGCTTCCAAAGTAATGATGGTCAGCGTCATGATCGCTTTGACGGTAGGTACTGCGATCATAGAGCTTTCCAATAAATTAGAGGCCGTCTCATCCAGCATTCTTTTACTCCTTGCAAAATTTTAATCATCCCCATGCAACGAACTAAAATTTTTAAACTCCTGAATTCAGAAGCACCTGTTGAAAAAGTGCTGATAAAAGGCTGGGTTAGAACCCGCCGGGACTCAAAAGGGTTCTCTTTTCTTGAAATCAACGACGGCTCATGCTTGAAAAACATACAGGTGATCGCCGATGACTCGCTGTCCAATTATGAAGACATAAAAAAATTGACCACCGGTTCTGCGGTGGCGGTCAAAGGCAAACTGGTGGAATCCCAGGGCGGCGGCCAAAAATGGGAAACCTCGGCCGATCATGTTGACATCATCAGCCTGGCGCCGGAAACCTATGCCCTGCAGAAAAAACGCCACAGCGATGAGTTTCTGCGAAGCATGGCCCATATCAGACCTCGAACCAACAAATATGGGGCTGCCTTCCGCATACGGTCTGAAATGTCCTATGCCAACCATAAATTTTTCAGGGACAAAGGCTTTCGATATGTCCACACCCCCATTCTTACCGGATCCGATTGCGAAGGTGCCGGCGAGCTATTTAAAGTGACGGCTCTTGACCTTGAGAATCTCCCCCAAAAAGACGGCAAGACCGACTATATGCAGGATTTCTTCGGTAAAGAAGCCAATCTCACCGTCTCCGGTCAGCTTTCGGCCGAGATGTTTTGCCTGGCCCTCGGTGATGTCTACACCTTCGGGCCGACCTTCAGAGCTGAAAATTCAAACACCCGCCGCCACGCGGCCGAGTTCTGGATGATCGAACCTGAAATGGCCTTTTGCGACCTGAAAGGCAACATGGATCTGGGCGAAGAACTGATCAAATACCTGACCGCCTATGTCATGGAAGAATGTGCCGAGGACCTCGAGCTGTTTGCCAAATGGGTGGATAAAAGCCTGATGGCGACCCTGGAAAATACCGCAACTTCAGAATACGTTCGCCTGCCTTACCGCGAAGCAATGGAAATTTTGCAAAAATCGGGTCAAAAGTTTGAGTATGAAATCGGGTTTGGTAAAGACTTGCAGACCGAGCACGAGCGGTTTTTAACCGAACAGCACTTTAAAAAACCCGTCATTGTCTATGACTATCCCAAAACCATCAAGCCGTTTTACATGCGTCTCAATGACGACAATGAAACGGTGGCCGCCATGGACGTGCTGGTGCCCAACATCGGAGAAATCATCGGCGGCAGCCAGCGTGAAGAACGCCTGGAGGTACTGGAAACCCGCATGGATGAAACCGGAATGGATAAAGACACCTACTGGTGGTATCTGGAAGCCCGCAAGCATGGGAGTGTGCCCCACAGCGGTTTCGGGCTGGGCTTTGAACGGCTGCTCATGCTGGTCACCGGCATCAGCAACATCCGCGATGTCATTCCCTTTCCCCGCACACCGAACAACATCGAGTTTTAACCTCCGGGATGAGTTAAAAACTATTCTATTAAATATCATTTGGTTCGGCATGTTTATGTGTAGCTGCACTCTTGTAGCCTGCCGATCGGCTGCACTTAACCCGCGCCCGGTATGACCTACTCACCTCAAGCCTTGTCTGTGATCTCCTCGTAAAAGCCGTAGTCTGCCGGTTTTCCAGATCACCGGGCTGTACACCTCCCTGCTGCCGATTGCTGAATATTTGTTATATTTTAAATATGATCTAATTAAATTCGGATAAACAACTTGACAATCATATTTTATTCAATTACTATTACCTATCAACGAATTTAATTCAAAACTCATGGATAACCTCGACTGTAAAATATTGCGGGCCTTCCAGCTGGACGCCAGAGTAAAAAATGCCGATCTGGCCCGGGAGTTGGGTGTGGCCCCGTCAACCATGCTGGAACGGGTGCGCCGGCTGGAGGAACGCGGTTATTTCAATGGATTTAAAGCCGTAATCAACCCTGAAAAACTGGGGCTTACAGTGCAGGCCATGATCTCGGTCTCTCTCGGTCAGCATTCCACCCAAACCATTGGCCCCTTTGAAGAGGCCGTAAAAGCGATTCCCAATATTCTGGTTTGCTATCATGTCACCGGCCGCTTCGACTATATTCTGCATGTGGTTGCTAAAAATCTTAAACAGTTGGGGATCCTTGTCAAAGAGCGCATCGCATCCATGCCGGGGGTCGGAAAGACAGAGACGTTCCTGGTCTTTTCCGAAATCAAAAACGATAACGGCTATCCGCTGGATGAAGCCGAGAAAGAATGACATATTTAGAAAGGAGAACCCATCATGGCCAAGAAAAAAAGTGTCCTTGATTTCCATGAGATGAAGAGAAAAAGTGAAAAGATCACCTTCCTGACGGCCTACGATTATCCGACGGCCCAGTTTGCCGAAGATGCGGGGCTGGATATGCTTTTAGTGGGAGATTCTCTGGGGATGTGCGTCTATGGCTACAAGGGGACCATCCCGGTGGTGATGGACCAGATGATCTACCATGCCGATGCGGTGCGCCGCGGTGCGCCGAACACTTTTGTCATCGGTGACATGCCGTTTATGAGCTACCAGTCTTCCCTTGAAAAAGCCGTCGAAAATGCCGGCCGCTTCTTAAAAGAGGCCGACTGCGACGCCATAAAGCTCGAGGGCGGGGTGCGCATCGCCCCTCAGATTAAAGCCATTGTTGAGGCCGGCATCGTCGTCATGGGCCACATCGGCTTAACTCCCCAGTCATCAGGCCAGCTGGGCGGGCACAAAGCCCAGGGCCGCACGGCCGAAACGGCGAAACTGGTGGTTGAAGACGCCCTGGCGGTGCAGGATGCGGGTGCCCAGATGATTTTGCTGGAAGCCATTCCGCCGGAAGTGGGCAAATACATCACCGAGACCCTGAATATTCCGGTTCTGTCCATCGGGGCCGGGTCTCACTGCGACGGCCAGCTATTAATCGTCTCCGATACCATCGGCCAGTTCCAGGCCTTCACCCCCAAGTTTGTCAAAAAATACTGCAATGTGGCTGAAATGGTCACCAAGGCCATGAAGGACTATGCCGCCGACGTCAGAGGCGGACGATTTCCCGAAGCCGAACATTGCTACAACATGATCGCCGGGGAAGAAGAAAAATTCCTAAAGTTAATAAATAAATAGCGATTTAACTTTTTAAAATGGGACACAGATTAGCGCAGATAAACACAGATAAATAACTCATAGAGTTAAACCGGATTGTGCCCTTAATCGAACCCTTATACGCACAATTTAAATCTACTAAATTATCCGTGTCATCTGTGTTCATCCGTGTCCTAAAAAAACAACTCTTATAGTTTACCGATAGGCAGGCACTTGGCCCTGTCAGGAGGAGAGAAACGATGAGCAATTTAAGAGATTTATTGAAGATCTCCGAGGAGCGTCTGCAGGAAGTCAATGATCTGTTAACCGACCCCGCTAATGAAACCGTCGACCAGATCCTCAAGATCGTCGAAAAGTACGGCGGACCGGAAGAAATCAACCGCAAGGCGGCCGAGGCGCGCAATTTTGACAACCTCATGGCCCGATTAAAAGAGATCAATTCTCCGTATGCTGCCGATATTGAATGGTTGACCGAACAGCGCGACAAAGGGGCTTTTGTCTCCATGCCTGACTATTACGATCGGATTTTGGGCGATCGGGATGCCGCGGCAACGATCAACCGCGATAATGCGGTGACCCTGGAGATCAGTGCTTTGCAGTTTTTCCCCTGGCTGATTGCCGAAGCCAAAAAATCAATTGCAAACAAAGATCTGATGCCCGCCCGTTACATCCGGGTGCGCAACATGAAAGAGCAGGCCGAAGACAACGGCGATATCCTGGCCACAGCCGCCGGGGTGCAGGTGGTGGGCGCCACCTACGTTGAAACCCTCGATACCAAGGGCACCGATGGATCCAATATCCATCTTGGGGGCCCGGAAACCATCACCGGTTATTTCGGCGGGATCGGCCAGCCCAACGACCACCCCTACAAGTGGATTGATGAATATCTTTATTATTACACAACTTACGGGGTGCGCCAGGTATTAAACATCAATGCCGGTACGATCCTGGCCGGGTATATGCTGCACAAACTGGGGGTGGATAACGAGTTTAAGATTTCGGTTTACATGGGCAATGACAATCCTTTGGCCATTCTCTGGACATTAATGACCGCCCGCCTGTTTTCCCGCGAGGACGGCACCACTTCCCTGATCGGATTTAACCTGTCCAACTCGGCTGACAACTATACGCTGCGCCATGCGGCTAAGATACGCAAGTCCCTCGGGTTGGAAAAGGTGGTGCGTTTTGAGCACCACATCACTGAAACCCAGAAATCAATCGTTATTCAACCTTATAACCGTCGCAATGAACTGGTCGAGGTGGCTCAGGAGGTACCCAACATCGCCGCCAAACACGAAGGTGGTGATCCCGAGATAGACGGTGCCCGGGAACACCCCAGTGACATTCTGGAATACTTTCTTACGAAAGAGGAGATCGTCTCCCAGGGTTTGATGGAAGCCCTCGAGCGTAGCTACCTGGATAAGCACGATGCGTTGAACCGCACTGCCGACGCGCTGGTAAAATCCGGCGTTGACGTGGTGTGTGCAAATAACCTGCATAAGTAAATGGGAGTAGCCGTTCATAGGTTCAGGGTTCACCGTTCAGGGTTATATCAATATAGGTTCAGAGGTTCTGGGTTCAACGTTCAAGGTTATCTGGAACCCTCGAAACTCGGAACCTCTGAACCCTTGAACCCTGAACCTCTGAACCCCTGAACGGGCGGCACCCTCGTTTGAGGAGGAAACCAAAAATGAGCCCCGACCCTTTGACTCATCTATACAGCCGCGAGACTTTGTGTGCCCAGCCGTCTGCCATTCGCGACATCTGCGCCCTGGTTGCCAAACCCGAGGTGCGTTCTCTGGCCGGCGGTTGGCCCGATCCGGCAAAATTTCCCCTTAAAGCCATTCGCCGGATCTTTGACAAACTGATCACCGAACACGGCGATAGGCTGTTTCAGTACGGCTCCACCGAAGGCCTGCTGGAACTCAGACAGGTGCTTGCAGACCGGATGAAAACCGAGGGGATGGCAGATGTTGATTTCGACAGCCTGATCATTACCCATGGATCGGCCCAGGGCATGCATCTGGCGGCCCAGGTTTTTATCGACCGGGAAGATGTTGTCTTTGCTGGATTGCCGACCTACTTTGGCGGACCGGGCGCGGTCCACTCACGGGGCGGCAAGGTTGTCGGTATTGAGGTGGATGATAACGGATTAAACGTGGAACGTCTGCGCATGGAGACCACGCGGCTGGAAGCGGCCGGCAACCGCCTCAAAGGGGTTTATGTTATCCCCAATTTCCAAAATCCCACCGGGGTAACCCTCAGCCTTGAAAGACGCCGGCAGCTTGTGCGGCTGGCCGAAACCCATGATCTCATTATCTTTGAAGATGATCCTTACGGTGAGCTGCGCTTTGAAGGCGACCGCCTGCCCTCGCTCAAATCCTTAGACCGCAACGGACGGGTGATTCATCTGCGCTCTTTGTCCAAAACCTTTGTCCCGGGCATGCGCCTGGGATGGGTGGCCGGAGATTCCGGCGCTATTCGCCAGATGGTGGTGGCCAAGCAGTTTGCCGATGCCGCCACCAACACGCCGGCCCAGTATATTCTGCTGGAATTCATTCGCCAGGGACTTCTGGACAAACAAATTCAGGACAACATCAAATTTTATCGATCCAAACGGGATTTTATGCTGGAACAGATGGATCGCTATTTCCCGGACGAGGTAACCTGGAATCGGCCCCTGGGCGGTTTTTTCATTTTCGTACAACTTCCCGAGGACATGGATGCCACAGATCTTTTCCAGCAGGCCGTGGATAAAAATGTTGCTTTTGTCACCGGCCAGTCGTTTTTCGTGGACGGCAGCGGACATAACACCCTGCGTCTTTCCTACGCCCAGGCCGATCATCAGGATATCGAATTTGCCATCCGCAAAATCGGAAATCTGATCAAGGCGCATATAGTCGGCCGCAAAACCAACAATGCCGCATAAAAAATGCTCAACCGTTAGTCGGTTAAGCCAGTTGGCCCGTTGTCCGGTTAGATTGAAACCCGACCGTATTCCTTAATAGCTCGGATTTCATTTTTGCGAGGGACAACCGATCAGTTACGCTATTATTTACTTGTCGAATTGAACTTTCCCGATAACCAAATTAAGGAACCATTTATGAACGTTGTTTTCCTATCTCCTCATTTTCCATCCCATTACTGCCGCTTTTGCTCGAACCTGAAAGCGGCCGGTGCCAATGTTTTGGGAGTCGGTGACGAACCATTCGATAATCTAGCGCAGGATGTGCGCAATGCGCTGACCGAGTATTACCGGGTCGATGATATGCACAACTATGATGCCTTGGTGCGGGCCTGCGGCTTTTTCACCCACCGCTACGGTAAGATCGACCGCCTGGACTCCCTCAATGAATACTGGCTGAGCACCGAAGCGCGTCTTAGGGACGATTTTAATATATTCGGTGTTCGCGGAGGTAAAATTGATTTCATCCGCCGCAAATCCCGTATGAAGGCCAAATTTCGCGAGGCCGGCGTACCGGTAGCCCGGGGTCGGGTATTCCAAACCGTGGATGATGCGCGCTCCCTGATTCGTGAGACCGGATATCCGGTAATTGCCAAGCCTGATGACGGAGTCGGAGCAATCGCCACTTATCGGCTCAACGGCAACCGGGACCTCGATGCTTTTTTCGAGACCAGGCCCGATACCGATTACATCATGGAAGAATTTATATCCGGTACCATTTATTCCTTTGACGGACTGACGGACCGCAACGGCAACCCCGTATTTTACACAGTTCACACGTTCAGCCAGGGAATCATGGAAACCGTCAACGAAGCGCGCCATATATACTACTATTCGTTGCGCGATATCCCGCCAACGCTAGAAAAGATCGGCCATGAATGCCTCAAGGCTTTTGACGTGCGGGAACGATTTTTTCACATCGAATTTTTCCAGACGGCTGTCGATCAATATGTTGCTCTGGAGGTGAATATGCGGCCGCCGGGCGGGTTTACAACGGATATGTTTAACTACGCCTGTGACATCGACATTTACCATGCCTGGGCTGAACTCCTGGTTCACAATCGATCGGAGCTAAATTATACGCGGGACTTTCACTGCTGTTATGCCAGCCGCAAAACCAACCTGCGCTATGCTCACAGTCATGCGGACATCCTGTCACGTTACGGCCAATTTATGGTCCAGATCGAAAGCGTCCCCGGGGTATTCAGCAGCGCTCTGGGCGATATCGGCTATATTTTCAGGTCTAAAAGTCTGGATGAAATTTTGGAGATTGTTCGGTTTATTCACAAAACTGATGATTCAACAGAGTAAAGACCCCAGATATGGAAATATGGATTCTAAACTCACCAAAGGTGCCTCAGGAATCAGTCATATGGAGTTGTAAATTATCTGGAAATCCCAAATATCAAATCACAAATATCAAATGGTTCGACAAGCTCACCACCCTGAGCCAGGTCGAAGGGCAATTTTCAATGACCAAAATTCGAAACTTCAAACCTGTTTTGGTCATTGGTTATTGAAATTTGAGATTTATTTGTAATTTGGTGCTTGAGTTCTGGGATTTATCATTACTGCAGTACTCCGATAGCTCGTTTCCGGCAAAACTACTTTAGAGAAAGTAAGGATATACGCATGCACATTGAAGAACACCAATGGTGGAGCCACCACCTTAACCGCGATATGGCCCTGAAGGTATACGGCCAATGGGGTAAACCGGTTATCGTGTTTCCCTGCTCCCGGGGTCGCTATTTTGATTATGAGGGCATGGGAATGATCGAAGCCATTGCAGGATTTGTTAACGCTGGCAAAATCAAACTGTTTTGCGTGGATAGTATCGATGAAGAGTCCTGGTACAATTATGCTGTCTCCCCGTCGGACCGCAATGCGCGACACGAGGTCTACGACTGTTACATCGTCAAAGAGGTAATTCCATTTATCCGCAACCACTGTCAATCACCGCAAGAGCGGGTGATGGCCAACGGCTGCAGCATGGGGGCCTACCATGCGGTCAACTTTTTTCTAAAGCATCCGGATGTCTTCGAAGGAACCATTGCCCTTAGCGGTCTTTATCGTCTTGATCGACCCGAATTTCAACTGACCGCAGCCGAATTAACAGATGTTTACTTCAATTCTCCGTCAAGCTATTTTCCCGGCATGACGGATCCCTGGTACCTGGATCTTTATCACCGGAGCAGGATAATCGTCTGCGTGGGCCAGGGCGCCTGGGAAGAGGAAGCCATTGAAGATACCCGTCACCTGGATTATCTGTTCAGGCAAAAGTGCGTCCCGGCCTGGATCGACTACTGGGGCCATGATGTGAACCATGACTGGCCCTGGTGGTATAAACAGATGAATCATTTTTTGGGATGCCTCTATGGTTGATCCTTAAAAACCCCTTCCGGCTCCAATCCCTTATCAGAATCACATGCCGGTAACGAATATTAAGTGTCATCGCGCATTTAGGGTTTGACTGTTTGTTGACATCATTCTTTGCGGAATGTTATGTACGAATATCCCGCCCGACTTTTCTCAAATACATCACCGCCGGGAATTTCAAAGCCCAGAAAATCGGCAATGGATGGAAGGTGTTCAAGGCCGATCTCGACAGATTTGTAAGGGACGCGTAGATATTACAAATACTAAGAGATAAAAAAATGAAAGCGATAAAGCTCCCCCGCATGGACTGCGAGACGGTCAGCCGGGAAATCGGTGATTTTGTCATCGCTTCGGTTCTCGAGGTGGGCGCCACCGGCTGCGTTGTCGGTCTGTCCGGCGGTGTCGATTCGAGCACGACGGCAGCCCTGATCAACAGGGCCTTTGCAAGATATAATACGCAAAAAGATAAGAAACTTGAGCTGGTGGGGTATATATTGCCGACCCGTTTCAACAAAAAGGCAGACGTCCGGGACGCGGAAGCCCTGGTAAAAACCATGGGCATACGTTACGAAATTCACAGCATTGAGAAACTGGTGGATGCCTTTAAGTTTACCAACCCGGAAGCATTTGAAAAAAACTACCACCGGGGCAATTTGATATCCAGGGTCCGGGCCAATGTACTGTCGACCAAAGCGGCCACCGAACAAAAGATACTGGCCGGCACCGGCAACCGGGACGAGGATTTCGGTATCGGCTATTACACCCTGTTTGGCGACGGCGCGGTCCACATCAGTCCCATCGCCGGTTTGTCAAAAAGGCTGGTCAGGGAAGTGGCATTGTTTCTGGGGGTGGATGAAACCATTGTCAATCGTGTGCCCACCGCCGGACTCGAACCCGGTCAAAGCGATTTTAAGGACCTGGGATATGATTATGACGTGGTGGAACGGGTCACGGAAGGTTTGGAGCAGGGATTTACCAGCAAGCAACTGGCAACTCACGACCAGGTGGCGCCTCTGGTGGAAAAGCAGATCGCACACTACCGGTCGCTATACGACACCCCGCAACTGAACTCGGTTGAAAAAGTCATTGATGATATTCACCAACGACACCAAACGGCAATGAGCAAAGTAAAAATCGTCCACCCGCCAAGCCCGCAAATTACGTTAACCTATGATTAACTTTCCGACGATATCCAAGGGTAAAAAAAGTAGAAAATACACATTTTATATTTGAAAAATACAGTGTTGACCCCATTGAATTTGTGATTTTTTTTGCTAAAGGTATAATTTGATGAGGGGGGCTACTGGACATCAACCTCTCTTCCTCTCCTTTTTTTCGGGTGGTTCGTCCTGAACCACCCTTTTTGTTTGTGTCGTTGGAACAATTCACCCCGGTAAAAAACACGCCCACCACCCCACGCTCAATGGTAATGGTTTCAAAATCATGACCCAGATTTCGACGATTTAAGGAACACATAATACAAACCATCTAAACGATCATAACGGTTCTACGAACAGCTGCATCCTCCCGCCACAAACGTCCCCCCCTTTTGTTCCCAGATCATCTAAAAGGCTCACTTCAACCAACTCCGGAGTTTGAGTGGTGAGCAAACAGCGCAGGGCGGCACTTTTAACCTCACTTTCACCGCATCCGCCGCCGACGGAACCGAAAATAGTGCCATCAGCACAAATTAACATTTTGGCCCCGACATCTCGCGGGGTGGAACCGGAAGTTTCAACGATGGTGGCAAGGGCTGAATCAATCCCCTGGTTTTTAAGATCGGCAAGTTTTTGAAAAATTTCTTGGTCGGTCATAATTCAATACCTACGGCTGCTCTGAGAGCTCGCGCCTGGATGTTGCCTTTGCGGCGAACACAGACCAGTTCCGAAACGATGGAAAGCGCGATTTCTTGCGGAGACTCCGCCCCAATGGGAATTCCAATAGGTGTGTATACATTTTTTAGAAGTTTCTTGGAAAAGCCTTTTTCCTCCAACCACTGAAGGACAAAACTCACCCGTCGGCGACTGCCGATTAATCCCACATAGGCGACTTCTTTGGGTAATATCTCCATCAGGCAATCCACATCATGCTCATGGCCCCGGGTGATGATGACCACATAGCTGGATGGACCCAGCGCCATATCCCGCAAGGCGATGTTAAAATTTTCAGCGATGGTGGTGCAGTCGGGAAAACGGGATGGGTAAGCAAAATCAGAGCGGTCATCGAGGACGGTGACACTGAACCCGACGTCATTGGCAAAACCCGCAAGGGGTATGGCGATGTGACCCGCGCCGCAAATCAGCAGCCTGGCCTCGGAGCAAAGCACATTAAAAAAAACCCGCACCCCGGTT
>Ga0209013_10005429_pt1 | contig 10981 bp, 9 predicted proteins | sample Cruoilmetagenom2_FD_187291 | JGI IMG/M metagenome (GOLD analysis project Ga0209013, IMG submission 187291) | Oil polluted marine microbial communities from Coal Oil Point, Santa Barbara, California, USA - Sample 2 (SPAdes) (version 2) | ecosystem: Environmental > Aquatic > Marine > Oil seeps ...
AGAAAAAATCGATATCACTTCAACGTCAGCTAATTACGATTGAAAATCCACGTTCGCCTATTACGGAGCAGTATCGAACTTTACGTACAAATATCCAATACTCTTCAATAGATAAAGAGTATAAAACCATACTCGTTACATCTTCAAATCCCTCAGAAGGGAAATCTACGACTATTGCAAATTTAGCCGTTACTTTCGCGCAACAAGGCAAGAAAGTATTACTTATTGATGCGGATTTACGTAAACCGACTGTGCACTACACGTTTAACTTGAAGAACATAAAAGGATTAACAAATGTCTTAACGAAACAAACAACACTGATGGATGCAGTTCAAACGACAGAGGTTGAACATATGTCTGTATTAACATGTGGACCAATTCCACCAAATCCGGCTGAATTGATTGGATCTGAAGCGATGGCACAATTTATTGAAGTAGCTAAAACAGATTACGATTTGGTACTGTTTGATACTCCTCCGTTATTGGCAGTCGCAGATGCTCAAATTTTAGCAAATAGAGTGGATGGGTCGATTTTAGTTGTCAGCAGTGGTACAACTGAGCAGGACGCGGCTCGAAAATCAAAAGATTTACTGGAATCAGCCAAAGGCAAGATTATCGGGACGGTCCTTAATAGGGTTAATTCAAAGGATTCACAGAATTATTACTATTATGGTAATAATGAATGAGAGGACTTGAAAGGGTAAAATCTAAAAATAGAAATTGGGGGATTTAGTTGGTTGATATTCATTCGCACATTTTATATGGACTTGATGATGGTGCAAAAGACTTAGAAGTTAGTATAAAAATGGCTTCACAAGCAGTGACTGAAGGGATTTCTTCAATAATAGCAACCCCACATCATAGACATCCAAACTTTAGTAACGACAAAAAGAAGACAATTAATCGGGTCAAGGAACTACAAGTTGAACTGGATAAGCATAATATTCCTTTAACTATTTATCCAGGACAAGAAATAAGATTATTTGGGGAAATGGTTGAATTAATACTGCAAAATAAAGAGTTACTGACATTAAATAATTACAGTTACGTATTAGTGGAATTTCCATCCTCAAATATACCCAAATATACAGAACAATTATTTTATGACCTCTTGGTAAAAGGTTATACTCCAATTATTGCTCATCCAGAGCGCAATGCAGAAATTGCTGGAAATACTGATAAGCTTTTCCGACTGATAAAAAATGGTGCGTTGTCCCAAGTGACTGCTGCAAGTGTAGCTGGAATGTTCGGGAAGAAAACACAAAAATTGAGTTTGAGTTTACTTGAGCACCAACAAGCACATTTTGTTGCAACAGATGCTCACAATATAGTTAATCGTTCGTGTATGTGGGAAAGTGCAGGTAATGTAATTTCTAAAAAACTTGGTACAGATTTTAATACACTGCTGAGAGTACAAGCTGAAAACGTTTTGCAAAACCGGTCGATGCGAATGCTGGCACCTGAACGTATTCCACCACGAAAAAAACTGCTCGGAATATTGTGATTACATGGGTATTCGTATTATGTACAGTGGTACCAATAATTAGATTACCCTTCCCCACTCAATTACAAAAAGATAATTGACACAATCATTAAGCTTATATGATTGTATTATTCCCCTAATATATCCTACGGCATTTTTATAATCAGTAAAATATAGTAGTGATTAAAGTAATGAATTAATTCAGTGAAATAAATTCTTTGTTTTTTATTTGTAATGGAAATTTGTGCTTGTAAATTTTAACTTTCAAAGTATATTAAAACAATTTAAAGGAGAATAAATAAAATGAAAAAAGTTACGAAAGCGATTATTCCAGCTGCCGGCTTAGGAACACGTTTTTTGCCAGCGACAAAAGCAATGCCAAAAGAGATGTTACCAATCGTTGATAAACCAACGATTCAATATATAGTAGAAGAAGCAATTGCATCAGGTATTGAAGATATTATTATTGTTACCGGTAAAGGAAAACGCGCGATCGAGGATCATTTTGATAACAATTTTGAACTTGAAGATAATTTACAGAAAAAAGGGAAGTTTGATTTACTTGAGAAAGTAACACAAACTTCAAAAGTCGAAATTCATTATATTAGACAAAAAGAGCCAAAAGGACTTGGTCATGCTGTTTGGAGTGCTCGTAAATTCATAGGAAATGAACCATTTGCCGTTTTATTGGGTGATGATATAGTACAAGCTGAGAAACCATGTCTTAAACAATTAATTGAACAATTTGATGCTACTCAAACTTCGGTTATTGGGGTACAACAGGTTGCCGTTCAAGACACTGATAGATATGGAATAATCGATCCAAGTATGTCTGACGGTAGACTATATCAAGTTAATAAATTTGTAGAGAAACCCAAAATGGGTACTGCCCCATCAAATTTAGCAATTATGGGACGATATATATTAACACCTGAGATATTTGATATTTTAGGAAAGCAAGAAGTTGGTGCGGGTGGAGAAATTCAATTGACGGATGCTATTCAAACGTTAAATGAATTGCAAAACGTATTTGCATATGACTTTGAAGGAAAGCGTTATGATGTTGGGGAGAAACTTGGATTTATTAAAACAACAATTGAGTTTGCTTTAAATAATGACGAGCTTGGTAAAGAAGTAGAAGAAATGTTGAAAGAGATTCTTAGTGAACGAGCAAGTATTCTAGTAGGCTAAAAGTGGAGTTGATTATATGAAAATTGCAGTAGTTGGAACTGGTTACGTAGGTTTGGTTACTGGTGTAACACTTTCAGAAATCGGTAATCATGTTACATGTGTTGATATAGATGAAAAGAAAGTTGAATTGATGAAAAAAGGAATCTCACCAATTTATGAACCTGGTTTAAGTGACTTAATGTTAAAAAATATTAATGAATCGCGGTTGTTTTTTACTACAAATCATCAAGAGGCATTCCAAAATGCTGAAGCTATTTATATCGCTGTGGGAACACCTGAAAATGAAGATGGTTCGGCTAATTTACGTTTTGTAGAACAGGTTGCCAAAGACATTGCAGAACACGTTTCTCAAAATACGGTAGTAGTCACGAAAAGTACAGTTCCGGTGGGCACAAATGATAGGATTAAACAGATTATTAACAGTAACTTAGTAGACGATGTGAAGATAGAATTGGTTTCAAATCCAGAGTTTCTAAAAGAAGGTTCTGCGATTAATGATTCTTTTTATGGAGATCGAATTGTAATTGGATCTGATAGCGAAGATGCAGCCAATCTCATTGAAGAAATAAATAAGCCCTTTGGGGTACCTGTATACAAAACGGATATTAAAAGCGCGGAAATGATTAAATATGCTTCTAATGCTTTTCTAGCTACAAAAATCAGTTTCATTAATGAAATATCAAATATTTGTGAACTGCTTGGTGCTAACGTGGAAGATGTAGCAAGTGGTATGGGGTTAGACAGTAGAATAGGTAGTCAATTCCTGAAAGCCGGAATCGGTTATGGTGGTTCATGTTTTCCTAAAGATACAAAAGCACTTATTCAAATTGCTGGTAATGTTAACTATGATTTTGAATTACTAAAAGGTGTAGTTAATGTAAATATAAAGCAACAAGGTTTACTATTGAAAAAGTTAAATGATAGGTACTCTTCTTTAATAGGTAAAAAAATTGCTATATTAGGGCTTGCATTTAAGCCAAATACAGATGATATGCGAGAAGCTGCATCTATTCTGATTACAGAAGAACTAATAAAGCAAGGGGCAGAAGTAGTTGCTTACGATCCAATTGCCATAGAAAATGCAAGACTAATCTTAAATAATAAGGTCAAGTATGCAAATAGTGTAGAGGAAGCAATTACTGGATGCGATGTTGCATTAATCCTTACTGAATGGGATGAAATTAAAAATATGAATATCAATTTATTTAGTTTGATGAAGTATCCATTAGTATTTGATGGTAGAAATTGCTTTTCATTAGATGAAATGAATGAAAATGGAATCGAATATCATTCGGTAGGCAGACCAATTGTTGAAGAAAAAGAAAAGTTGTATGTTAAATAATGTTGTAGATTTTAATGAAAGTATGAAAGTGGTGTAGAATACTTTGACAATTCCTAGCGCTAGCAGCGAATCAGCAGTAACCGAAACACAGGAAGCTTCCTTTGTAAGAGTGAATGCGAGTGATAATATCTTTTATCTTTTTAACAAACGATTAATTGACATAATCGGATCTTTAATTGGATTAATATTGTTATCCCCACTTTTCCTGGTAATTTTCATTTTAATTAAATTAGAAGATCCAAATGGTTCGGTTATATTTAAACAAAGACGAATTGGGAAAGATAAAAAGGAATTTTATATGTATAAATTTCGATCTATGGTTTCCAATGCTGAAGAGTTAAAAGCTTCCTTAATGAATCAAAACGAGGTATCAGGTCCAGTGTTTAAAATAAAGTCTGACCCTAGAGTAACAAAGATTGGTAGAATTTTACGTAAAACCAGTATAGATGAGCTACCTCAATTACTAAATGTTTTTAAGGGAGAAATCAGTCTTGTAGGTCCCAGACCGCCCCTTCCTATTGAAGTGGATCAATATAATAGTTATGAGATGCAAAGGTTAAGTGTAACACCTGGATTAACTTGTTATTGGCAAGTAAGTGGCAGGAGCAATATTGAGTTTGATGAGTGGGTTGAGTTAGATTTGAAGTATATTAATGAGAGAAACTTCTTTATTGATCTCAAATTAATTCTTATTACGATGTTTGTTCTTTTGGGCTCAAAGGATGCATACTGAAATATTTTAGCTATTTCATTATTCTAGTACAGTAAATTGGTAATTTCCATACATAGGAAACCAGAAGGCGAGTTAAGAAATGGATAATCAGAACTTAAAAGTAAGTGTTGTAATTCCTACGTACAATAGAGAAAAATTAATTATCAGCGCGATAAATAGTTTGAAAAACCAAACATACAAAAATATAGAGATTGTGGTAGTAGATGATTGTTCAACTGATAATACTCACAATGTAATGAAAATGCAGATGGAAATGGATAAAAGAATAATATATGTAAAACAGAAAGAAAATAAAGGGGCTCCCTCTGCTAGAAACAAAGGTATCGAAGTAGCTACCGGGGAGCTAATTGCATTTCTTGATTCTGATGATGAATGGCTCCCATTGAAATTAGAAAAACAAATTGAGAAGTTTAATGAAGATGACAGTATAGGGGTTGTATATACTGGAGTGAAAAATGTAATTGGCAGTAACGTCAGAAGTGAATTTATTCCACAGGAAGCAAAAGCAGATATGCTAACAGAGCTGTTGAAGGGTAATTGTGTTGGGACAACTTCAACTGTCGTTGTGAAAAAGAACCTGCTTCTCCAAGTGCAAGGATTTGACATTAATTTACCAAGTTGTCAGGATTGGGATTTGTGGGTAAGGCTATCAATGATAACAAATTTCGGTGTAATAAAAGAGGCCTTAGTATTATTTAACGAACACGAAGGAGAAAGAATTACAACAAATGTAAAATCAGTAGTGAATGGTCATCAAGAATTCTATAATAAATATGTTCATTTAATCGACAAATTAAGTAAAAGTAATTACCAATTAGCTTATTTAAATTTAGGGAAGATAATGATTAGAACAGGTCTGGTAGATCAAAATAAATTAATTATTAATAAGGGAAGAACATTCTTAAAATTAGCCCTCAATGTACGCCCTTCTACATTTAAAGTGTATATTCTATATCTAGGTTCTTTTATTGATATGAAAATTTTATTTAAGCTTTATTTATTCTTCAAGAAAAAAACATCTCCCTATACTTTTTCAAAATATGTGAACGAAAAGAAATAATAATTACATTCAAGAGGATAGGAGAATAAAATGAACAAAGTAGCAGTATTAATACCTGTTTATAATAATCAAGTGGGATTATCGACAACACTATTATCGTTAAAAAACGAACAATTAGTGGATGTAGATGTTTATGTAATAGACGATGGAAGTATTCCACAGATCAATTGTCCTAATAAAGTTGAAAAACATAATGTCATTTTGTTGAGAACTGAAAAAAATGGTGGAATCGAAAATGCATTGAATTTTGGATTGAAAATAATAATACAAAAAAAATATGAATATATTGCAAGAATTGATGCAGGAGATAAAATTCTAAATAATAGATTTAGCAAACAAGTTGCCTTTCTTGAAAAGAATATAGATGTTGCATTAGTTGGTACTTATTCTGATTATAAAACGATAGATGGAAAAATGATGTTTGCATTTGAACCACCAACAAAGCATCAAACTATTAAACGTAAAATGCATCTTAATTCATGTTTCAGTCACCCAACTACTATGTTTAGAACAAAAGTGGTAGAAGAAATTGGATATTATTCAACTTCATATAAAAGTGCTGAAGATTATGAATTTTTCTTTCGAATATTAAATAAATATTCAGTTGCAAATATGAATGAAGTGTTATTGGATCAAGAATATAATAACACTGGAATTACAGCAACAAGAAGAAAACAACAACTTTTCAGTAGATTGAGAATACAATGGAAATATTTTGAGATGACCGAAATTAATAGTTACATTGGAATAGCAAAGACGATTCTTTTATTGTTTATTCCACGAAGAATAGTAGATAAACTAAAAGGTTGATGCTTTTTTATTGTCAGTATATATAGAGGTGAATACATTGAGAGTTTTACATATCGGTGAATACGTTAAAGGTGGAGTAGCTACTTATATTAATGAAGTGGTTTCCTACCAAGACAAGTCATTAGATATAAGTGAAGTATTTTTACTGGCAAGTAAAAAAAATTCTGATAAAAAGTTTGGTATGAAAAAGGAAAATATATTATTTTATGAATATGATCGTAAAGTAAAGTTTTTTTTTAGTGCCATGAAACAGATTAGAAGAGTAATAAAAGAAGTAAATCCGGACATCGTACATGTTCATAGTACTTTTGCAGGTGTCTTTTTAAGATTACCCTTATTTTTTACGTTTAAAACCCGATCATATAAAGTGGTGTATTGTTCACATGGTTGGTCATTTTTAATGGAAGCATCTAAATTCAAAAAAATTGTATATTCTTTAATAGAAGTTGTACTAGCAAAAAAAACAGATAGGATTATCAATATTTCCTTACATGAATATAATAAATCTATAGAACACAAACTTCCTAAAGAAAAATCTATTGTCATATACAACGGTATTAGTGTTGAGAAAAAGTTGTTAAAAAATAATATAAATATCCATTTGGATAATTCAAAGATTAATTTATTATTTGTTGGGAGATTTGATCAACAAAAAGGGCTGGATATTTTAATCAATTATTTCAAAAATAATAAACCCACAGACATAATATTATATACCATAGGTTCTGAAGTACTCGGTGATGTAAAGCAAGCCTTACCCAGTAGTATAGTTAATTTCGGATGGGTAGATAATGATATGATTGATTCCTACTATGAAAAATTTGATGCACTAATAATTCCATCTCGTTGGGAAGGATTCGGTTTAGTTGCGTTAGAAGCTATGAAGAATAGGAAGGCAGTAATATCAAGTAATAGAGGTGCGTTGCCTGAGTTAGTAATTAACGGTGTAAATGGATATACATTTGATATCAATAACCTATCATCCCTAGGAAAGATACTAGATGTTATTGATAAAGATAAATTAAGAGAGTTAGGAAATAAAGGTTACGAAATTTTACAACAAAATTTCAATAGTAATACTATGAATAATAAAATTATTGAGTCCTATTCTTCGCTATTAAATAGTAAATAAAAGAAATAATGTTCTTTTCTGTCGAGGATAAATTGGACGAACTAACCTAATAAGAGTCAATTAAAGAAACTTAGAACTAAGAAGAAAGAAAGTTGAGTGACAATGGAGATTTATATTTCCTTATTTTTTTTGCTGATATTAATAGGTTTATATTCAGATAAAGAAATAATTACATATAAAAAAAAGTATATCATTAACACAAAATTATTTCTTACTGTTTTTTCAATTCTATTATTTTTGATTTCAGCAACGAGAATAGGTATCGGAACTGATTATCATTTATATGAAGTTATTTATGAAAATTCATTGGAAAAGTTTTTAGGTTTAGGCTGGGGTTACGAATGGCTTAGTCAATTTTTTAGACTATTAGGAGCTGATTATCAAGTATTGATAATAATGAACAGCCTAATTTTTATTTGTAGTATTATATACTTTATTTTTTATTTCTCTGACTATAAATATATTTCTTTAATTGTTTTTTTAGGGACTTACTCCTATTTTGCAAGCTTTAATATTTTCCGCCAATCAACTTCAATAGCTCTAGTATTGCTTGCTTTAGTAATACTTAATAAACATTCCAAAAAAATTCTAACTGGAATATTGTTTATTATTTCTTTAGGGATACATAAAAGCTCAATAATATTTTTACCATTTTTCTTCTTGAAATATGTTAAATTTAGCAGGATTTTCTATCTAACTATCTTGATTTTATGTTTAGTATCCTTCTTTATCATTCCTGAATCTTTTAAAATTTTGTTTTTTGATAAGGCATTAAGTTTCAATGAATTCTTTTCCCAAAAATATTCCGGAACTGTTCATGTGGAAGGTATTGCAAGAAGTTTAACAAATAGAATATTTTATCTCTTCTATTGGATCATGGCAATAAAGCTAATAATAAATATGAATAATATTAGTAGCAAAAATAAATGGATCATTCAGAGCTTTTTGTTTTATTTCATTATAAATAGTTTTTTTCCATATTCAAATTTAGTCAATCGTATTTCATTATTTTTCGAGTTGTTGGCAATATATATAATACCGAAGTTTATTAGTGAATTTCACTCAGTTACAATAAGAAACATACTTAAGATAGCAATAATTCTGGTATTTTTTGTTAGGGTTCTTTATGTATTGAATCTCAATGGAGACGGGGTTGTTCCCTATAAGAGTATATTTTGGTAAGATATGAACCGTTTTTTTATTAGCATTGAATTAAAGTCAAAAATAAAAGGTGAAATTGATGTCAATTCTAGTTTGTGGTGGTAGTGGGTACATTGGTAGTCACACTGTGAAGGAGTTAATTGGTAAATACGATGTAATAGTATTGGATAACTTTTCTACAGGTTTTCCTTTTTTATTGGATGGAAGTGTTAAGTTTATAGAAGGTGATTTGGGAGATTCTGATATCCTTGATTTTGTTTTCAGTGAATATACCATTGATGCAGTCTTTCATTTTGCTGCCAATAGCTTAGTGGGAGAATCAGTTGATAAACCATTAAAATACTATAATAATAACGTTAGTTCAACAATTACTTTATTAAATAAAATGGTTGAGCATGGTGTAGGCAAATTTATCTTCTCTTCAACTGCAGCAACCTATGGGATACCAAATACTGAAATGATCACAGAGAGCACAGTCACAAATCCGATTAATCCATATGGTAGATCAAAACTAATGGTAGAACATATATTGGCAGATGTTGCGGCTTCGAATGATTTACAATATGTAGTGTTGAGGTATTTCAATGCCGCTGGAGCGCATTTAAGTAGTGAGATTGGGGAGAGTCATGATCCAGAAACACATTTAATACCAATTGTACTACAGCATTTATTAGGTGTTAGGCCAAAAGTGACTGTTTTTGGAAATGACTATGAAACAAAAGATGGCACATGTATTAGGGATTATATTCATGTTTCAGATTTGGCAAATGCTCATATACTTGCATATGAGGGATTGGTCAATGGAATTATCTCAAATGAAATATATAACCTTGGGAACGGTTCTGGCTATTCAGTTAAGGAAATAATTAGAACTTGTGAGCAAGTTACAGGAAAGTCGGCTGTTATAAAATATGCTGATCGTCGTCCTGGAGATCCAGCAGTATTAGTGGCGTCTTCAGAAAAAATTGAGAAAGCTCTGGGATGGAAACCACAGTATCAATTAGAGAAGATAATAGAAAGTGCTTGGAAATGGCATAGTAAGGAAAATATATTGAAGTAATGAGGCAAAACATAACATCTAAGACGAGTCTGATATAGCTGCATCGATCCTTTATGCATATTCGTGGAGGCACCTCTTTCTATATGTAGTAGTGATTTTTGATGACTCACTATACAAATGGAATGGTGCTTTTCTTATTTTTTGTAAATACAAACATACTTCATACCATAAAACATCGGTCAAGCCAATTGAAACACTCTATTAAACTCAATTGTTTATTACGAATGTGGATTATTAAGAATAAGATTTGAGAGTGAAATAATGAAAAAAAAAATTATGAATTTTATAAAAAAACCATTTGTCCGGAATGTAATAATAATGGCAACTGGAACAGCTGCAGCTCAAGCTATTTCAATGGCCTTGTCACCATTTATCACCAGGTTATATGGACCAGAAGCCTTTGGATTAATGGGTGTTTTTATGGCTATCGTGGGTATTGTCGGACCCATAGCATGTTTGACATATCCAATAGCCATTGTACTTCCTAAGAGTGATGGGGAAGCAAAGAGTTTAATTCGACTATCATTATACATTTCAGTTGGATTTGCTGCAGTACTTTCACTATTATTATTAATGTTTAAAAACCCAATAGTAAGTCTATTCAATTTGAACGATATTGCTCAATATTTGTATTTAATTCCAATAGTAGTTATGTTTTCAGGTTTCTTGCAAGTAATTGAGAATTGGCTTATTCGCACAAAGCAATTTGGGGTTACTGCAAAAGCTACATTCCTGCAAGCAATAACTTTAAGGGGCGGTATGGTCCTTATTGGACTATTTTCTCCAGTGGCATCAGTACTAATCTTTCTTTCTGCATTAGGTGAAGGACTAAAAGCTCTGATGTTGGTTATTTTTGCGAGAAAGACTATTAACACAAGTATAACTGGACCACTGGAAGAAAAAATAATGGTTAAAGAAATTGCGAGTAAGTATAAGGACTTTCCTATATTTAGAGCTCCACAAGTCTTCATTAATGCAATATCTCAAAACCTTCCAGTTCTCATATTAG
>Ga0209013_10005430_pt1 | contig 10981 bp, 10 predicted proteins | sample Cruoilmetagenom2_FD_187291 | JGI IMG/M metagenome (GOLD analysis project Ga0209013, IMG submission 187291) | Oil polluted marine microbial communities from Coal Oil Point, Santa Barbara, California, USA - Sample 2 (SPAdes) (version 2) | ecosystem: Environmental > Aquatic > Marine > Oil seeps ...
CTTTGGGTCCTTTGTGTGATTCAAAGTAGGCAAGTGTCCCTTTGTGTGCCTCTTCTTTCTGTTTGGCTTCAGGGTTTCCTCCATGACAGATGACACAATCATTCCCTTTGATCCCTGCTTCTTCCGCCTTTTTCAAAATGGCCTGCATCATCCCGGAGTTTTGATCACGGATATCTTTGATCCCCTCATGACAAACGATACATTCATTCTGTGCCTGGGAGAAAACCACTGTCACGAACACTGCCCATAACGTTATCATTTTTATCATACAGTTCAACCTTTTTTCCTAAAGATTCATTATATCCTAAATGAAACAATTCATATTAAATTTACTCGATTATGTTATAATTTTCCAACTTACTTATAGAAACGGATACATGTATGAAAAAACTTGCTCTACTTGGATTGATTACCCTGCTCACATTCTCTCAAGCAAAAATGATAGACGGCATTGCTCTTGTCGTTGATGGAGAGCCTGTTACCACTGCAGAAATACGCGCCGTACAACAACAGATGCAGATCAGCAAAGAGGAAGCAACCGATATGCTTATCCAGGACAGACTTCAGAAAGCTGCGATGAAAGATATTCATATCGATGAAAAAGACATTGACGCAAAAATAGCAGATATCGCGGCACAGAATAATTTGACGGTCCCCAAGATGCAAAAGGTCTTAAAAGCACAGGGAACAAGCTGGAGCAAATACCGTTCAAATATCAGAAATGCGATGAAAAAAGAGAGATTTTTCCAGCAAAAAGTGGCGAGCAGCATCACGGCACCCACGGATGATCAGCTTAAACTTTTTTACAGCAACCACAAAGAAGAGTTTATCATTCCCTCAAGTATAAACATGATCGAATATTCTGCAAAAACGGAAGCAGCCATGAAAAAGTTCCTGGAGACTAAAAATACAAAAGGGGTCAAAAGCCGCACCGTAACAAAGTCTGCAAAAAACCTCAGTCCTACGCTCCTTGTTACCATTCTGCAAACTCAGGATGACTCCTATACACGCCCGTTCAATGCCGGTGACAGATATATAAGCTATAAGGTCCTCTCCAAAGAGGGGCAAACGAGTATGCCTTTTGAATCCGCCAGAAATGCCGTTGCAGCAAGATGGAAGCAGCAGCAGTCAGCCAAGGCACTGAAAGACTATTTTGAAAAACTTAAAACAGATATAGACATACAGATACTCAGATAACGCAACAAAAGGAAAAATATGGGATTAAAACCCGACAAATGGATACGTGAAAAATCACTCAATGAAGCAATGATCACCCCTTTTTGTGAGGGACTTGTAGGGGAAGGTGTCGTCTCTTACGGACTGAGCTCTTACGGGTATGATATTCGTGTGACCGATGAATTTAAGATCTTTACGAATATCAATGCCGAAGTGGTCGACCCCAAAGATTTTAACGAGAATAATGTGGTAGATTTTAAAGGGGATGTCTGCATCGTACCCCCCAACTCTTTTGCACTTGCCAGAACCGTTGAGTACTTCAAAATGCCGCCTGACACCCTGGCTATCTGTCTGGGAAAAAGCACGTATGCCCGTTGTGGCATCATCGTCAATGTCACACCGTTTGAGCCGGGCTTTGAAGGACATATCACCATAGAGATCTCCAACACAACGCCGCTTCCTGCCAAGATCTATGCAAATGAAGGCATCGCCCAGGTACTCTTCCTTCAGGGAGACGAGCCCTGTGAAACCACTTATTCTGACAGAAGCGGGAAGTACCAAAGCCAGACAGGTATTACCCTTCCACGTATTTTAAAACAAAGTTAAGGTATACGATAATACCTCAGAAATTACTATATTTCTCTTCATTAGCTAAAGGTTTTTACAACATTAAATACCCTTTTAGCTACTTTTGTGTTACAATGCCAAAAATCAATATGTATAATTCCTATATATAAAGTAAGGCATTAATGAAAAATTTAATTATCGTCGAATCACCGGCAAAAGCAAGAACGATCACCAACTTTCTAGGTAAAGAGTACAAAGTCATTGCCTCTAAAGGACACATCCGTGACCTTCCTAAAAGTACCTTTGGTATCACACTTGATGATGAGACAGGTGACCTTGTCCCTAAATACTCCATCCCCAGAGATGCAAACCCTACGGTCAAAGAGTTGAAGAAACTCGCCAAAGAAGCAGAAACAGTCTTTATCGCAACCGATGAGGACCGTGAAGGTGAAGCGATCGGATACCATATTGCCAAAGCCATAGGAAAAGAGCCAACAGAACTCCCCCGTATCGTCTTTCACGAGATCACCAAAACGGCTATCCAGCATGCACTTGAAACTCCGCGCAAGGTCGATATGGATTCGGTGGATGCACAGCAGACAAGAAGACTGCTTGACCGCATAGTGGGGTATAAACTTTCACCTCTGCTTGCCAGCAAGATCCAGAAAGGTCTTTCTGCGGGAAGAGTACAGAGTTCTACACTGAAGCTGGTCGTAGAGAGAGAACGTGAGATCAAAGCCTTCAAACCTGAAGAGTTTTGGACGATAGATGCGCTTTTTCAAAAAAATATCGATGCGTCTATCTATGATTATAACGGTCTTAAAATAGACAAACTCAGCATCAAAAATGAAGCAGATGCCACAGAGATAGTCACGGCGGCCAAAAGTGAAGCGTTCATCGTACTTTCACTTGAAAAAACAAAAAGAAAAACCAAAACACCTCCGCCATTCATGACGTCAACCCTGCAGCAGTCAGCATCTACACAGCTTGGATTCTCTCCTAAAAAGACCATGATGGTCGCGCAAAAACTTTATGAAGGTGTCAAAACAGACCAGGGAACCATGGGGGTGATCACCTATATGAGAACCGACTCCATGAACCTTGCCAAAGAGGCAGTTGAGTCTGCACGTGAGCATATCAAAGCGACTTATGGGGACAAATATCTTCCAGCCAAAGCAAAATCTTATGTCACAAAATCCAAAGGAGCGCAAGAGGCGCACGAAGCCATTCGTCCTACCATGGTTGCTTTTGATACAAAAATGGCAGCAGACTATCTCTCCGCGGATGAATTGAAACTTTACAGACTCATCTATAACCGTTTCCTGGCCTGTCAAATGACCGAAGCGGAGATGGAGTCACAAACTCTGCTTTTCAAAGGTGATAAATGTACCTTCAAAGCCAGCGGAAGAAAACTGCTCTTTGACGGTTTCTACAGAGTAACGGGACATGGAGACAAAGACAAACTCCTGCCTGACCTCGAAAAAGGACAAGACGTAAGTCTGGATGATATCAAACCTGAACAGCACTTCACGGAACCTCCTGCACGATACAATGAAGCAAGCCTCATTAAAAAGCTTGAGTCACTGGGTATCGGTCGTCCAAGTACCTATGCCCCTACGGTCACAACACTGCAGACACGTAAATACATAGAACTTGAAAAGAAACGTATCCACCCTACCGAAGTCGCTTTCACCGTGACCGAAATGCTTGAAACGCATTTCCCAGAGATCGTAGACAGCGGATTTACGGCAAATATGGAAGAGACACTCGATGAAGTTGCAGAGGGGAAAACAGACTGGCAGACCATACTTAAAGCCTTCTATACCCCGTTCCTGCAAAAGATCGAAGAGGGAAAAAAGAGTATCAAAAGTCTTAAAGTGGCCATCCCTACAGGAGAAGACTGCCCCAAATGTGGCTCGGAACTGCTCTTGCGTAAAGGGCGTTATGGCGAATTCATCGCCTGTTCGAACTTCCCTAAGTGTAAATACACCAAAAACACAGACGGTACGGAAGTGGAACAGCCTGAAGAGACAGATGAGAAATGTGAAAAGTGTGGTTCAATGATGGTGATAAAGAACTCCAAAAGAGGAAAATTCCTTGCCTGTTCCGCCTATCCGAAATGTAAAAATGCCAAATCACTTGAACCGGCGAAAGAGCTTACTGTCCCTTGTCCGGAATGTGGTGGTAAGCTTCAGGAGAGAGAAGGCCGAAGAGGAAAATTCTTTGGTTGTGTCAACTACCCGAAATGTAAATTCATAGCAAACTTCGAACCTGTTGACAAAAAGTGTCCGGAGTGTAACTACACTATGGGTAAAAAAAGCCTCAAAAGCGGTGATGTCTATGAATGCTTTAAATGTAAACATAAAGAAGAGGCGAAATAAAGCATTATGAAACAGATATTTTTATGTGCTATCAACAACATTCTTAGCGGTACCTGCCAGGAAGACTGTAAATTCTGTACGCAGAGTGTAAGATATCATGCCGATATAGAACGTTATAACTATAAAGATATCGCGCAGATCGTCTCTGAAGCTAAAGCGGCCAAAGCCAATGGTGCTTTGGGCTACTGTCTGGTGACGGCAGGCAAAGGTCTGGATGATAAAAAAGTTGACTTTGTGGCACGCGCGGCACAGGCAGTTAAATCTGAAGTAGAAGATCTCAACTTGATCGCCTGCAACGGGACAGCAAGCAAAGAGCAGCTTGTCTACCTGAAGAAACACGGTATTGACAGCTACAATCATAATCTTGAAACTTCTGAGCGTTATTATGCAGATATTTGTCAAACACATGCTTGGAGTGAACGTTATGAGACGTGTGAGAATGTAAAGTCTGTAGGTTTGGCACTTTGTTCCGGAGGTATCTTTGGTATGGGGGAAACGCAGGAAGACAGGTCTTCCCTGCTTGATGCTATTGCCTCCCTCTCGCCCGAGTCAACCCCTCTCAACTTTTATCACCCCAACCCTGCATTACCCATTAAGACAAGAAATATAGAGCTGGATGAGGCTGTCAACATCATTAAAAAAGCACGTAAACTCTTGGGAGAAGATAAACTTCTCATGGTGGCAGGAGGACGTGAACTACTGTTTAACGGAAAAGAAGCCCTGATGTTCGAAGCGGGGGCAAACGCTATGGTCATCGGAAATTACCTGACCACACAGGGCATCGATGCCAACAGTGACAAAAAGATGCTCCACACCTTAGGCTATGAGGTAGCAACCAGCTGTGATAGACACTAGCATTATACTGATCCTCATACTCTCTTTGCTTATTTGGGTCAGTCCTTTTGTTGCAAAGGTATTACGTCTGCCTATCCCGGCAGTCGAGATCATGCTGGGTTCCATTGTCGCCTATCTAGGTCTGGCAGGACATAACCAGTACTTTAACCTCATTGCAGAAGTAGGATTTTTGTACCTCATGTTCCTGGCCGGTATGGAAGTCGATCTGAAACAGATCACCAACAGTCCCAAAATAGTCATACAAAAGTCAATGCTCTTTTTATTGCTGATGATGATGTTCTCCATTGTCTTTGGCCTGCTTTTTGGACTCAATACCATTGTCATTGTCTCTATGCCGCTTATCTCTATTGGACTATTGGCTTCCCTATCAAGAATATACGGAAAAGAAGAGTCATGGATACGTCTGGCTTTCATTGCCGGTGTCCTTGGGGAGATCCTAAGTATTGCTGCCCTCACTGTCTTTGATGCCGCAATTACTACAGGTTTCAATATAGATCTTATATTGAAGATCAGTTATCTGCTTCTGTTTATTTTTGTCATTTACATACTTTACAAAATGCTGCATTTGCTTTTTTGGTGGTATCCGGAATTAAAAAGTATCCTTGTTCCCAAAATGGACACCTCTGCACAGGATATCCGTCTCTCCATTTCACTTTTCTTTATCCTGATCGCTGTCATGCTGGCACTGGAACTGGAACTTGCCTTGGGTGCCTTTATCGCGGGGATAGCTATCTCAGCATTCTTTCACCATGAAAAACAGCTTGAGGAGAAGATGTCAAGTCTTGGTTTTGGATTTTTGGTGCCACTCTTCTTTATCCACGTAGGGGCATCTTTTGATCTGAAGGCACTGGTACTTGAAGGGGTAGTTTCAGGAGCACTTCTGATCACCGTATTGATGATTGCTTCACGGGTGCTTGCCGCCGTTCTATTGAAAGGTATCTCCGGGGCAAAAGATGCGCTGCTTATAGCACTTTCTCTCTCTATGCCCCTGACCTTGCTCGTTGCCGTAGCAACGATCGGGTATGAAACCAAGTTGTTAGACCTTTTGACCTATTATCAGCTGATCCTGGCAAGTATCTTTGAAATTTTGATCTCTATGACCATTATTAAAGTTTTGCAGGCAAAAAAGAGACTTCCAAAAAACAGAAAAAATCCGAGTTAATAAAAAATCCCTAAAAAAGAAAAGCTGGCTTTGCAGGATCAATCTTCCTGATCCATCTCTTCAACGGCTTGACGGTAAGCCAGATCTGCAGCTTCTTTTGCTTCTTGTTCTTCACGTGTGATATTGATATCGGAAAAAGTACTCCCTGCAACTTCTTCTTTTACAGAGCCAGACTCAACAACAATTTCTTCTACCGCTGTTTTTTCCATAGCTGCTTTTTCAGCGGCCATCTTTTTCTCTGCAGCCTCTTTCTCTGCAGCTTCTTTGGCTAGTCTTTCTTCTTCCAAAGCTCTTTCAGCGACTTCTTTCTCTGCTGCTTCTTTTGCCGCTGCTTCCTGGGCAAGCTTCTCAGTTCTTTTTTTCTCATACTCTTCTACTTCACGTCTCTCTGCCTCACGCTGCTCTTTAGCCAGTTTTTCCTCTTCCTTAGCTATTTGCTCTTGTTGAACGACATTTACTCTCATAGCATCCAACTTGGCTTCAGATTCAATACGGTCTTTTTCTATCTGCTCTTCCAAAAGTCGGGCTTCTTCTTTGTCACTTGCAAGTTTTTCTTCTGCTTCCATTTCCTGTTTTTCGCGGATATCTGCTGCCCTGTCATCCTCTGAAACTTCTTCCTGAACAACTTTTTCCTGGACCGCTTCCTCTTGGACACCTTCATCATCGCTCACAACTGTAGCCAGTTCAGTTGCCATTACATCGAGAGATTCGGCAACTTCACTTTCACTTTCAAGAGGAGTTGCAGCAGGTTCTGCCTCAGGAGTCGGAGTTTCTGCTTCCATCTCATTCTCTTCCTTCTGTTCTTTCAAGTCAGCCAAACGTCTCAATTCAGAAAGCAGTGCTTCTTCTTCCTGATCGATCTTTGTAAGATTTTCTTTCAGATCAAATGGATTCTCAGATGCATTTGCACCCATAAATAATACCGCTATTCCCGCCAATAGATATCGTTTCATACTTTTACTCCTTAGGATTCATTTATAATGGTTTTCAGGCAAAGCCCAAAAACCTAACTTCAGCAGTTAGTTCATATGACCTCTCACACTTTGGTCATATCAGCTAATTACTCTTTAGGTTCCAACTGTTTTAATTCAAAATACTCTTTTTGAAGTCTTTGATTTTCAACTTTTAATGCTCTGCCTTCCAGGGATAAACTCTGTTTCTTCTCTTTTAACTGATTCAAAACACTCAAAGAGTTCTCTCCATACATCAACACACCCACATAGATACCAAAAAGAAGGATGCCTATAGCCGTCACCAAAATCGCTTTCAGTGAAAATCCGGCTAAGCCTTCTTCCTCTCCTGTATCTGCCATCTTTTTTCTCTTTTTACTTTGTGAAAAGTGATGCGCCCAAATACTCAAACTGCCCGAGTTCTGCTTCGATCTCGAGGAGTCTGTTGTATTTGGCGATCCTGTCAGATCTCGCAGTGGATCCTGTTTTGATCTCGCCCGTATTCAGTGCCACTGCAAAGTCTGCAATAAAAGTATCTTCACTCTCACCTGAACGGTGACTCATGACACAAGTATATCCACTTCTTTGCGCAAGTCTTACTGTTTGCATCGTTTCGGAAACCGTTCCTATTTGATTGGGTTTGATCAAGATAGAATTTGCGATCTCTTTTTCGATCCCTTCTGCCAAAATAGCCACATTGGTAACAAAGAGGTCATCCCCTACCAGTTGGACTCTGTCACCAAGTACTTCTGTATGTTCTTTCCATCCTGCCCAGTCATCCTCACTCAAACCGTCTTCGATGGAAACAATAGGATAATTATCACACATTTGTGAATAATACGCTGTCAGTTCAGAAGAAGTAAGCTCTCTATTCTCAGACTTCAATACATACTTACCAGCCTCATTTACAAGCTCCGATGCGGCAACATCAAGCGCGATAGAAATCTGCTCACCCGCTTTATATCCTGCTGCTTCTATTGCCTTCACGATCACTTCCAAAGGCTCTTCATTACTCTTCAGGTTAGGCGCAAATCCTCCCTCGTCACCAACAGCGGTGCTCTCACCCATGTCATGGATGATCTTTTTAAGGTGATGATAGACTTCCGCACAGGCTCTGAGTCCTTCTGAAAATCTGTCAAATCCTATAGGCACGACCATATACTCCTGGAAATCCACAGAGTTGTTTGCATGCTCTCCACCGTTGATGATATTGAGCATCGGTACAGGCATGACCACAGCATTGGCTCCACCAAGATAACGATAGAGTGGCATTTTCATGCTTGCCGCAGCAGCACGTGCTACCGCCATAGAAACACCAAGTACTGCATTCGCACCTAGATTTCCATAGTTTTCTGTCCCGTCTGCCTTTTTCATCGTAAGATCGATCTCTGCCTGATTAAAGGGGCTGAGTCCGACCAGTGCATCACTGATAGTACTATTGACATTTTCACAGGCCTGAAGTACACCTTTTCCCATATATCGGTCACCGCCGTCACGAAGTTCAAGGGCTTCTCTCTTACCAGTACTTGCTCCACTAGGTACAATAGCATGCTCCACTGTCCCGTCACTGAGGCTGACAGTTACTTTTACCGTAGGGTTTCCCCTGCTGTCCATTACTTCTGTTGCTACGATCTCATCGATAAAAATCATCTATTTCCTTTATAGTTATTTTATATTTGACACATATCTATTATTTTATCGAAATTTACCCTATACTTAAGTGAGTATAAGAAACTAAAAGTTCATTAAAAGATTCTAACTTCAAAATAATGTTGATTTTTCAGGTTTTACTGTGCGAGACAAGAGAGAAAGAGCTAAATAAAAATTCCCAAAGCATAGTTGATAAACACTTCTTGCTTTAAAAAGCCAGATGATGATTGAAGCCCGCTCAATCATCACCTTTGCACTGTTTAGTGATCTTTTGGCTTAACAGGAGGAAATGCTCTGATCGCTGCTTTGATATGGTTTGGTAATTTATCTGTCTCTTTATACCCGGCTTTTAACAGGTCATAATAGGCAAACGGCATAAAATGTTCTCTGGTGACAACCACTTTTGTCTGATTGGCCTTTGTCCAGCCGAACATGGATGCTGCACCTTTTTTCCCTACATGGATACACCCATGAGACATGGCATCATCATTACCCATATGGATGGCATGTCCTCTTTGTGTGAACCATAAAGAGAAATCCATATTGTTGATGCCTGACGCTTCCGGATGTGCTTTTGACATATAGAAACGTTCTTTTCTGAAAATAGTAAAGATCCCCGATGGCGTTTCATGCCCTTTAGCCCCTGAAGAGATGACAGCTGCCCACCAGATGGTACCATCACTGTCTATGGCGTAAGCAAGACCGTCTCCGCCTATTTCTCTAAGGGACACGACAATGTAATTCTGTCCTGAAAGATCAACGATCTTCTCCTCACCATTGTCACCCTTGACAGCAAACTTTGTTTTACTTAAAGGGAATACCCTGCTTTTTGTGTCTCCTGCATGCATAAATTGCACACAAAGCAGCATCAGCAGTCCGATCGATAGTAGTTTTTTCATTCTTTTTCCTTTAATGATAAATTTAAAAATTCCATTTTAATTATATACTTTTTACCAGAATTTATGATTAAGAAATCTATTCTTCGATATACTTTTTGCATCATCAACTAAAAAAGGAAAAAGAATGAACAAAATGATCAATGCAACACTTATTGCTGCTGTATCACTTTTATTTACAGCATGTACAAGTTCAACTGCTACACCAATGGTAAAGAGCCCGAGTTTTGAACTGGGTGAAAAAGACGGATGTAGTACTGCTACGGGAAATTACACAAAAAACAGTGATTCTTTCAAAATGGATGCAGACTATAAAAACGGCTGGTTCTACGGAAGAAAAAACTGTAACACTCAACCAAAATAACACATCTTTATATCACGAAATACTCTGCTACACTCAGCAGAGTATTTGCATAAAAACCACACTTACAAACTCCAGATCACTTTAAAAACAAAATTTCCTGCTCTATGTTCAATACGGATAGCTTACTGATTTATACACCAGAGTATCCCCTTGATAAAAAGGTTGATAATAGCTGTTGCCACATCTTCTATAGCTGATACCGTTTGTCACCACAGTGGTACAGCTTCTTGGCATCGTTGAAGCAGCGATCATTGACCCCAGAGCCAGCCCTGTCGTAAATGCAAGGACCGGTGCCCCGCCATAATACCCATAACCACGGCCATACCCGCCATAATAACGGCCATGTCCGCCATGATAATGACGATTCACATTCACATTGACATTTTTGGCGTAATGAAAAAGAGTGCATAAAAGTATTTTAACTCGGAGATCTATACTCTATTGTATAGGAAAAATACAGAATGTCAAGCAAAAATTGACATCCTGCACATGATATTTAAATTTAGTTGTCCTGCATTTCACTTTCATCTACTGTCAACCCGGCACCAAAGCCGAGTGCTTCTTTGATCTTGCCTTCTATCTCTGCCATCATTTCCGGGTTTTCCTTAATAGTAACCTTGGCGTTTTCTTTACCCTGTCCCAGTTTCTCGGAACCGTAAGAGAACCAGGCACCCGATTTATCTACAATATCCATCTTCACACCATAATCTATCAATTCACCCACAAAAGAGATACCTTCGCCAAACATAATGTCAAATTCTGCCTGTCTGAATGGGGGAGCGACTTTATTTTTCACTACTTTTGCTTTGACACGGTTACCTATGGAAGATTCTCCCTGCTTAAGGGTAGCTATACGGCGAACATCAATTCTCACTGAACAGTAGAATTTCAAGGCATTACCACCCGTAGTTGTTTCAGGAGAACCATACCCCATCGTACCGATCTTCATACGGATCTGATTGATAAAGATCACTGTGGTA
>Ga0209013_10005432_pt1 | contig 10980 bp, 5 predicted proteins | sample Cruoilmetagenom2_FD_187291 | JGI IMG/M metagenome (GOLD analysis project Ga0209013, IMG submission 187291) | Oil polluted marine microbial communities from Coal Oil Point, Santa Barbara, California, USA - Sample 2 (SPAdes) (version 2) | ecosystem: Environmental > Aquatic > Marine > Oil seeps ...
CCGGAAACATTAAAAGGAGATACGGAAATCATACCACGCGGCACAAGTGCTCCGGGATTGGTAGCTCCGAAATTATCCGACCCAATAAAAGGATTTACGTAATCGGTAAATTGCGCAAAACAATTCGTACTCAGAAATAAAATAAGCAAGCATCCTGTAAAGCGATTCATCAAAGATTGCATTTGTTCGATTGTTGAGGTAAAAAAACATACCGAACGGGATTTCAACTAGCCAAGCATCTCCCCCGCACGGTTATCCAATTTATCTATAAGCCAAAATAAAGCCTTAGCGGTTAAAAGCAGATTAATTTTAAGATTAATCCGACCATTCATTCATTAATCAAGGAAATTGTAGTGGCAGATGAAGTGCAAGAACAAAAAGTCAGCTCATCGGAATCTCCGATAAGACGGAAAAGCAAAAAAATCATTCATCGGAGTCTCCGATAAGACGAAAAAGCAAAAAAATCATTCATCGGAGCCTCCGATAAGACGAAAAAGCAAAAAAATCATTCATCGGAGCCTCCGATAAGACGAAAAAGCAAAAAAATCATTCATCGGAGTCTCCGATAAGACGAAAAAGCAAAAAGTTAGCTGATCGGATTTTGATCGGTCTTTAAAAATGGAATGTTCCCAGGAATTAACGAGACTGTTCAAGAAACTGTGTCTAAAGATCATAATGATTAATTAACCTATTACTTCTTAAGTATTTATTCTTTTATTTCTTCAATTTCGATAGCCTGTCCTCCACTCTGTTTCATTTTAACAGATAGTCTTGTGTGGCGATCTACCGCCTGTTGTGTAATTTTAATGGCTGTAGGATTATCTTTTAAGCGAGTATCTTCTGCATCAGCATAAATAATCGCCTTGTATTTCGACTTTGCCTTTAAAAAAGATAAATCCAAACTGATTTCTCTGGCATTTTCATCTGTAATTGCACCAATATACCAGTTATCGCCTTTCCTGCGGGCAACGACAAAGTAATCTCCTATTTCGGCAGTCAGCACTTTCGACTCCTCGAAATCGGCAGGTAGATCTTTGAAAAATTGAAATGCCGGTTGATCTTCATAATTCGAAATCATGTCGGAAGCCATTTGTAAAGGACTATACAAACAAACCCAAAGCGCTAATTGCTTTGCAAGTGTGGTATTTACCCTACTGTTTCCCTTGTCGTTACTATTCCACTTACTGTACTTTCCTCTATTTTTATATAAAATATCAAATGTGCCGGGCGTATAATCAAACGGACCACCCAAACAACGGGTAAATGGCAAAATCACATGATGCTCGGGAGGATTACCAGCACTCCATCCGTTCCATTCCATGCCGCGTGCACCTTCTCTAGTCATCATATTCGGATAAGTTCTGCTTATTCCTGTGGCCTTAATCGGCTCGTGCGCATCTACCATTAAATGATACTTTGCAGCCATTTCCACCACTTTCCGATAATGCTGCACCATCTTTTGTCCGTGATGATGTTGACCATTCGGAATAGGTCCGGCATAACCGGTTTTCACCACTCTAATTCCCTGCTGATGCAGTTGCTTAAAGGCTTTCTCCATGCGCTCTTCATAATACAAATAATCCCCACCTGTTTCGTGATGTCCGATTAATTCTACCCCTTTTAGCTTCGCATACCGGACGATTTCCGGCATATTGAAATCGGCATAGGCTGTGGTCTGATCAAAAGCCTTCGGTTTCCCCCAGTTTTCCCAACCAGTATTCCAACCTTCGGCTAATACAGCATTTATGTGATTAACAGCAGCAAAATCGATATATCGCTTCATATTTTCGGTAGTGGCTCCATGTTTTGGTCCCATCGTCCAGGTTTCTACACCCAGATGCATTCCCCACCAAATTCCAATGTATTTCATGGGTTCAATCCAATCGGTAGCATCCAGTACACAAGGCTCATTTAAATTCTGAATTAAGTTCGATTCTACCAATCCGGCTGCGTTTTTGCTTATGGTGATACTTCGCCATGGTGATAGAAGAGAATCTTTTGTTTTTACTTTTATGCCATCGGGCCAAGGAACCAAATTGACTTCAAAATTGGATCCTCCGGTATTTTTCAAAGTCATGCCAGCATAATCGGTCAGATTAGCTTCGTGGATGCTTAGATAAATTCCCTGATCTGTTTTAAAAGTTACCGGTGTGTTTGCATCTGTAACTTCACTTATTTTGGTAGTACAATACAACATCTCATAGCTGTCGAAATTCGTGGGTATAGACCAGGCAGTTCCGTTTTCGGCAAGATTAAACTGTGTTAGTTCTTTTACCAATAGAATACTATCTATTCCAATTTGCTTTGGGATTTTATATCTGAATCCTAAGCCATCATCAAATAAGCGAACCGATAATTTTAATTCTTTTTCATCGTGATTCTTTAACGAAATCACCAGTTCATTATATTTTTCAAGAATTGTTTTATTTGGCCCCCACACAGGATTCCATTCTTCATTTTCTTTATTACGTTCTACATCAATAATTCTTAGACCATCCGTAAACAAAGAATCATTCTTCAGCCTTAATCCAAGTCTTGAAGCTGAAGAAATTTGTTTTCCATTCATCTTTAAAGAATAGAACATCTGGCCATTTCTATTCAATTCCAAATTAAAAGCTATGTTCCCATTGGGGGATAGTAGTTCAATTTTATTATTGGAGTTACATGCATTTAACATGAATACTGAGAGAAGTACTATAATTATCGTCTTATTCATAATTACTCAATCACAAAAGTTTTTAGTTCAGGTCCTATACCTTTTATCGTTAATTTTTTCCATTGCTTTGGCAAGCATGGAGTTTCTGAATAATTCATCTCCATTCGGTTTTCGAGCAATGAGTCCGCTAAAAAAGCGAATCCAAATAAAAACAAGTAAACACTTCGATAAATAAAACTCATACTATTTTAAGCAATTGTGGTCTTTCGTTGTAAATTTTTAATATTAATTCTCCAAACAAAGTGTTTGCCCAAGCAAACCATGATCTTGTAAAATTCTTTGGGTCATCTTTATGAAATGATTCATGCATAAAACCTGTTCCTGCGTGAATTCTCATCAATATTTTCAAACAATCAACAATTTCTTCATTATTGTCGGATGTTATTGCTTGCATAATTATACTCATTGGCCAAATCATATTCATACCAACATGAGGTCCACCAATTCCATTAGCATATTTTCCAACAAAGAACCAGGGATTGTTCTCACTTAAAATGAATTTTCTTGTGTTTTGATAAAGTTTTGAATTCGCATCTATAGCACCCAGATAAGGAAGTGAGAGCAAACTAGGAATATTAGCATCATCCATATAAAGCTGATTGCCAAAACCGTCAACTTCAAAAGCTAAAGTTTCTCCCCTATTTAAATGATTTGAGCTTGCATACCTGCTTAATGATTCTTCAATTTCTTTAGACATTTCTATCGCCGATTCGGCTAATGCCTTCTCTATATTTAAATGATTTAACATCTCAGCCATTTGCTTTAATGAAACCACAGCAAAATAATTCGATGGAATTAAAAATGGTAATATCGTAGAATCATCTGAAGGTCTGAATGAGGAAACAATTAATCCAACAGGCTTGATTGGATTCCCATATCCATCGCCCGGAAGAGTATCGGTTGATTTACTGGTGTTTCGCAAAAATCGGTATGGACCTTGATTCTCTTTTCTTTGTTGCTCTTTAAAAGTTCTGACGATGGCTTTCATTGCATTTGCCCAATTTGTATCAAAACATGAGATATCATTAGTTTTCTTCCAGTAATGATAGGCCAATCTAATGGTATAACACAACGAATCAATTTCCCATTTTCGCTCGTGCAACTCTGGTTTCATAACCGTTTGATCACTTTCCCAATAAGAACCATCTGCTCCTCTGTTAAAGGCATTGGCATATGGATCTATATTAATGCATTTTGTTTGTCGGTTAATTAATCCCTGAAACAATCTTTGTAACTGTAAATCTTCGTTTACCAAAGGCAAATATGGCCAAACCTGAGCAGTTGAATCTCTTAACCACATTGCATGAATATCTCCTGTAATCACAAAAGAATCGAGTTTGCCTTCCTCTTCCGAAAAAGTAACTGTAGTATCAAGGGTGTTCGGAAAACAGTTCTCGAACATCCAAGACAATTCTTGATTTGAGATTGCTTTTTTTACCTCTAGAATCTTCTGATTAACTGCAGAGCTCACAAAGTTTCGCTTTGAGGATTCAGGTCTGTGTGAAATGTATTTCAGATCTTTGGCAATTGCAAAAACTTTTGTGCCTGCCAAACTTAATCCTCCTGTAAATACTAATGAGTTCTTTAAAAAAGATCGCCTTTTCATTTGGGTTGAGTTAGATTGTTTAAAATACTAGTAACCTTCAAAAAAAGCTCATAGAATAATCAATGAACTCTTAAGTATTTATGTCAGAATAATATTCTAATATTTAGATTACCTTATTTGGAACTCATAGAGTAGGGATAGCTTACTTTAGCCACTCCTCTTTTCTCATTTGCTTGATCTGACATTTTAAATATTAATTCTCCTCCTTTTAAAATATCTTCATGTTTAATGTAATTGAAATCGTAAGCATCTCCATTCAATTTAACATCCTTAACATATACATTTTTAAGATTATTATTCTTGCTAGTGATGGTGAAAGTCTCTCCGTTTTCCAGTCTCAATGTTACTTTATCGAACAAAGGCGATCCAAAAACATATTCGCCAGATCCCGGACAAACGGGATAAAATCCCATAGAACTAAAAACATACCAAGCGGAGGTCTGACCATTATCTTCGTCGCCGCAATATCCATCGGCTTGTGGAGTGTACAATTTATCCATTACTTCACGAACCCTACTTTGTGCTTTCCATGGTTCTCCGGCAAAGTTGTACAGGTAAATCATGTGCTGTATGGGTTGATTTCCGTGAGCGTAATTTCCCATGTTTGCAATTTGCATTTCACGAATCTCATGAATGATACCGCCATAATACGAATCGTCGAATTTTGGTGGCATTTCAAATATAGTATCCATGGTGGAAATAAACTTCTCTTTTCCTCCCATCAAATCAATTAATCCATTCACATCCTGAAATACCGACCAAGTATAATGCAAACTATTTCCTTCGGTAAAAGCATCTCCCCACTTTAAAGGATTAAAAGGAGATTGAAAAGTTCCGTTTTTATTTTTACCACGCATTAATCCGGATTCCTTATCGAATACATTCCTGTAATTTTGCGCACGCTTGGCAAACAAATCAATTTCGGCTTGCGGACGATCTAACTTCTGAGCCAATTTCCAAATACAAAAATCTGCGTAGGAATACTCTAAAGTTCTTGCCACATTTTCGTTGATCCCTACATTGTAAGGAACATATCCCAGTTCGTTATAATAATCTGCGCCATAACGACCCACCGAGGTGATATCCGATTTATATCCTTTGGTATTCTTTAAAATTGCTTCGTACAGAGTTTCTATATCAAAGCCACGGATTCCTTTTAGATAAGCATCTGCAATAATGGATGTGGAATTAGAACCTATCATACAGCCTCTATGTCCCGGACTTGCCCACTCGGGCAACCAGCCGCTTTCCTTATAAGTATTTGCCAATCCTTCCATAATTTGAGCATCCAAATCGGGATACATCAAGGTAAAGAATGGAAAGACTGCCCGGAACGTATCCCAAAAGCCATTATCTGTAAACATGTAGCCGGGCAATACTTTACCATTATAAGGACTGTAATGAATTACTTCATTTTTATCATTTATTTCATAAAACTTTCGTGGAAATAACAACACGCGATATAAGCAGGAATAAAAAGTCTTCAATTGATCGTCGGATCCGCCTTCCACTTTAATTCTGGAAAGTTCTTTCTCCCAAGCTTGCTTTGCCTTGGCTACAACCTCATCGAAACTTTTTGTTCCTATTTCGCGATCTAAATTCAACTGTGCCTGCTCCGAACTTACAAACGAAGAAGCTAACTTTACATGAACCACTTCTCCCTTTTTGGTTTTGAAGCCAACAACTGCACCTACATGATCGCCACTGGCAAAAGCAAAATTCTCACTTAACTTATCACCTTTCCAGGTATTTATTACTTCAAAATCTTTATCGAATTCTGCCACAAAATAATTGTGAAAATTAGCTGGAACCCCACCGCTGTTATTCCGACAGTATCCTACAATCTTTCTTTCCTTTGGAATGATCTTTACTTCTGAACCTTTAAAGAACCCATCCAAAAGAATGTAGGATTGCTCATTCGCAGGAAATGTAAAGCGGAACATTGCTGCCCTCTCGGTTGGAGTCAATTCTACCGTTACATCATAATCAGCCAAATAAACTTTATAATAGTTTGGTTTGGCAACTTCCGCTTTATGCGAAAACCAGGATGCTCTTTCATCCTCCTTAAATTTTAAATCGCCGGTAACAGCCATCAAGGAAAATGCAGCATAATCGTTAATCCATGGACTAGGTTGATGTATTTGCTTTATTCCTCTGATTTTTTTTGCATCGTAAGCATAACACCATCCATTTCCCATCTCGCCAGTCTGGGGTGTCCAAAAGTTCATTCCCCAAGGCATAGCTATTGCAGGATATGTATTCCCATTTGATAAGGAATAATCAGAATCGGTTCCCATTAAGGGATTTACAAAATCGACTAAGGATTGTTTCGTATTAATTTCCTTTTCGCCACAGCCAATCGACAGCAACACGATAAACAGCAATATTAATAGGTTCGTTTTCTTCATTCTTTTCAAATACTAATAAACAATTGATTTAGGTCGATCTTCCAATGCTTTTCCAAAATCAGGATTTGGCTTTGCACCCATTTCAAAAGTGAGTGTCCCTCCTTTTACAATATCCTTGTGGGTGATAAAAGATTTTTTATAATCCACACCATTTAATTTAACAGATTGAATGTATATATTCTTATCGCTGTTATTCCTTGCAACAATCTTGAACTTCCTATCGCCAGGTAGATTTATATTAACTTCATCAAACAGTGGACTACCAAAAACATAAGCGCCATTACTAGGATTCACTGGATAAAATCCCATTGAGGACATTATGTACCATGCTGACATCTGTCCACAGTCTTCATTCCCAGATAAACCATCAGCTTTATCGGTGTATAAATTATTCATGATATAGCGTACCTTTTCAGCAGTTTTATACTGCTGTCCCGCATAAGCATACAAATAAGTAATATGATGACTCGGCTCGTTACCATGCGCATATTGCCCAATTAATCCTGAGATATCAGCTGATGCTCCATGTTCCAAATCAGAAGAAATGGAGAACAAACTATCTAGTTTAGCCAAAAAAGGCTTGTCTCCACCTAAAAGATTAATTAAACCTTCCAGATCCTGAGGAACCAACCACAAGTATTGCCATGCGTTGCCTTCGCAATAGTCATTCACCCGATGTTGTGCCGATACAGGATCGAATGGAGTTCTCCAACTTCCATCCAACAATTTTCCTTTCATAAAACGATCAGAAGGATCGTAGTACTTTTGATAAGCCTTGGCTCTTTCTGCAAAATATTTTGCATCCTCATCCTTACCGAGTTTTTCAGCTAATTTGCTAATTCCCCAATCGCTGATAGCATACTCCATGGCACTAGCAACAGATTCGTGCATCATATCAGCAGGAATATATCCGTATTTCATCAACTCTTTCACTCCTGGTTCAAAATCACCCATTGCTGTAGTTTTAACCGCTTCGTAGGCCAAATTATAATCAATACCCTCAAAACCTTTTAAGCAAGCATCAACTACTACTGGTACGGCACTATATCCTACCATGGTATTGGTTTCGTTTCCTCGCAAGTGCCAAACTGGAAGTTTACCCTGTTGTTGGTAAATTGCCAACATAGAATTAATCATATCAGGTACTCTTTCCTGTTGTAATAACGTGAATAATGGATTCTCTGTTCGATAAGTATCCCATAAAGAAAACAAAGTGTAATTTGTGAAATTCGAATGCTTGTGAACTTCTTTATCCACTCCGCGATAATCACCATTATGGTCGTTAAACAAATTAGGGGCAATCATACTATGATACAATGCTGTGTAGAAAACTCTTTTTTTAGCTATATCATCTGTTTTTACCTGTACTTTCGATAACTCATGATTCCATTTTGCTTGATTTCCTGTAAGAACTTTTTCAAAATCCCAAGTTGGTATTTCGGAATTTATATTTGCCAGTGCATTTTCCATGCTTACCGGTGAAATTCCAAACTTAACTTCTATTTTCTCCAATACATCTGTGTGAAACTGAAGGAATACTTTTACGGCTTTTCCTTCTGCAGCAGCATCATCTATTTTGTTTTGCCCGTCGTAAACACTAATACCTTTCATAGGCTTGGAAAGCACCATCGCAAAATACTCTCTCTGATCAGCTGCCCATCCCTTTGAAAATCGGTAACCGGCAACAATGGTATCGTTTACCTTATGCAAGAAAGTCTCTGTTGCAGTATCGCCATTTCCTTCCTTTAAATCAACAATAATTCTTGCTTTTTTTGATTTAGGAAAAGTATATCGGTGTAAAGCTACGCGCTCACTTGAGGTCAATTCCACATCAATATCATAGGTATCTAAATGAACTTTGTAATACCCAGGCTCTACCTTTTCGGACTTATGCTGATAATAAGAAGCGTATCCAATAGCAGGATTTTCCTGCGAACCAGGATTGATTTTTAAATCTCCTATAGCTGGCATCAGAAGTAATTCCCCTAAATCACTACATCCTGTTCCACTTAAATGCAGGTGAGTAAATCCCTTGACAATGCTATCGGAATAATGGTAAGCAGAACACCAATCCCAACCTTTATAAAAGTTACTTGGTCCTGCTTGAATACCACCAAAAGGAACGCTAGCACCAACAAAAACATGTCCGTGCCCTCCCGATCCAATATATGGATCAACAAATTGAATTAAGTTCTCTGTATCATTTACTGATTTTCCAATAGATTGACATGAAAACAGAGAAGATGCCAACACAAATAAGGCAAAGAGAGATTTACTGTATTTTTGATATTGCATTTGATTTTTGTTCTTAGATTATCTATTCTGGTTGATATATTTTGTAGTACGAGGCTAAATTATATTCTAATTCATACACCTTTTTCATAAAAAAGGCTGGAAAAAAATATCCTTCCATTATTATACAGGCGGAAGCACACCTTTCTTTTAAGATTAAATATTCTTTAACTAACACATAAAAAAAGAAGAAACTTCAATTAGGTATTGGAGCTACCTTTCGATAGCTCCAATTCTTATTCTCAAATTATATTCTGTTATTCTACGTTCCATGAGATTCCTCTCATTTCACCTTTGTAGTTTCCGGTCACATCATTAAACTTAACTCCTGCTACTTTGTCAAGGGAGAAATAAACATTCAAACCAGCCTCTGTACCATCAATTGCGGCATCTAAGTCAGCTGCATCACGAGCGACATCCCAAAGTCGGAAGTCCTTCATGTAGCCATCCATTTTACCCCAGCCATTACCTAGCCACATTTCGCCCCATCCTGATACTTCTGGTGCTCCAACGTCTGTTTGAACACCTTTTTCTTCTCCATCAACATAAAGTGTTGTTGTACGAGCTGTATCATCATGAACAATGGCTACATGTTGCCACTCGCCGGTTTTCATTGTCAATGCATCTGCTTCTGGACCTTCCCATCCATTACCTGCATTGGTAAAGTTCCATAAGCCTCCTGAACCTAATACATTCTCTTCAGTCAACTCATCATAACCATAAACCCAAATACCATAGTTTCCGTTATTAAAGAATTCACCAGTTCCATATCCGAATAGAGATTTAACTTTCACATTAAACTCTACAGTATAATCACCTTGAGGAGTATAATTAGGAGTAATACGCAAACCAACAGCATCAGGATTGTCGTGATCGATGAAGATACCATCAGTAGCTCCTACTAACATGCTGTTAATAATATCAATTTTAGCTAATAGCGATTCTGCTGCATCATCTAAAGAAGATTGGCGCGTTTCGTTTGCTAATTTGTCATTTGCATTTGAAATCAATTCATCGATATAAGCTAAAGTTCCAATAGGATAATCCCCATCCTGGTTTCCCTCTACAATTGTTGCTTTAAAATCTGTAAGATCCTGAATAGCACCTTCTAATTTTGATTTATCAAGGACAATCACAGGTGGCTCGTTCACCCAATCAATTTTACCTTTAATAGATGCCTTATAGTTTCCTGTTACATCTGAAAAATCGGAGCCTAAATCAGAACCAAATGGAAAGTAACATTCCAAACCTGCTTCCGAACCAGTAAATGCAGTACCTATATTTGCTTGAATAGATGCTGGATCCAACACATTATTCCATACTCTGAATTCTCGAACAAGCGTATTACAAACTCTATCTGTCCACATAGGACTATTTCCAATTACGAACGATTTATCAACAGCAAGCAAATGGGTATTATCATTAGTAGCAACAGCTACACCATTCACATATAGTATTTGATGAGATCCTGTGTTAGTTAAAGCAACATGCATCCACTCACCTGATTTCATTGTACCTGCTCCTGCCTGATCACCCGAATCAACCCAATTGTTATTACCAACAACAACTTGAATTTTACCATCGCTAAAATACCTTACTCCAATACCACTATCTGGTCCTGATTGCTCACAAGAAAATAAATTATTTGAATACCCTTTTGTATTTAAATCAACAATGTAACAATCAATTTCAATTGTAAAAGCACCATTTAAAACAGGCTTTATATTATCCGAAATCTGAATGTAAGTATCATTCTCTTGCTGGATATATGGCATAGCAATAGCTACAATATTCGCCTTGAAAATGTCAATGTAACGTTGCAATTTAACTGCAGCATCGGCAATTTCTTCTTGATTTTTAGCATTATCAATTCGCCAATAAACCCAATTCACTACTTCCTGAAGTTCATCTTTTGAACCATGCTTAAAATCACCAGCGATAATTCCCTCCACACTGTT
>Ga0209013_10005433_pt1 | contig 10979 bp, 13 predicted proteins | sample Cruoilmetagenom2_FD_187291 | JGI IMG/M metagenome (GOLD analysis project Ga0209013, IMG submission 187291) | Oil polluted marine microbial communities from Coal Oil Point, Santa Barbara, California, USA - Sample 2 (SPAdes) (version 2) | ecosystem: Environmental > Aquatic > Marine > Oil seeps ...
CTGTTTGCCAAAGAAAAAGGGATTTCACGTGTCGTATTATTTGAAAATATATTTACGTATATTAAATGGATTTTCATTTCAAAACTTCAAGATGAACTTACTTTTCAACAGTTACTCAAGACACCTGCTAGTGAGTATGGCGTGAGTAAACAGCATCCTTTAGCTTTATACGAACGTGGACCGAGTGCATCGCGAAAAACATGTTGTTTATATTATCAAACTCATGGTGCTGTAAAATCATGTAAAACATGCCCATTGTAATAACAAGCTTGAGTGGAATTTCACTCAAGCTTGTTATTTATAAATGAAGATATGAGGAATTCAGTTAATCGACACATACCCCGTTTTCTCTACTAGTTCTTGCCCTTCTTCAGATAATATCCAGTCTATAAAAGCTTGTGCATGTGGATTTTCTGTTCCAGCAGTAATGGCGTAAAATTCAGCTGTGATTGGATAAGTACCTGCTCGTATAGTATCTTTGTCTGGATAAACGCCATCAATTTCAAGTAATCGGATATCATCATTGTTTACCATTTCAGTGGAAAAGAAACGGAAGGTATATCCAATTGCGTTGCGGTAATTTTTATATTCCGTTACTTCACTAATAACTCCCCCCATTCCCGTGACGATATCCTTGGTAGGTGCTTCCATCATTGCTTCAGATCCCATGAATTTCTCCGCTGCGGTTTGACTGCCGCTATCTGCAGGACGCTGGAAAGCACGAATGGCATCGTTTTTTCCGCCAACATCTTTCCAATTCACTACTTTCCCTGAATAGATATCCCGAATTTGATTGCTTGTTAAGCCTTTAATTGAATTTTTCGTATGTACAAAGTAGACAAATGCTTCTCTCCCTATCGGTGTCATATTTAGCGTGACCCCTAAAGTCTTTGCATAATTCTGTTGTGCCTCCGAGGGACCAGCCACAAAAATGATATCTACATTTCCTTTAACCAAGTTGATATAAGCCTGATCTGTTTTCGTCGACATTACGGTCTGACCATCAAATGTGTACTCTTTTTTAGGAAAGGTAGCCTGTGCAAATGCTGAATACAATGGATACAGTGCAGTTGCACCATCCAATTTAAGGATATTTTCATTAGGTAATTGTAAGGATGCTTTCTTTTCCAGAGTCGCTACTTTCGTTCCTTCCACATTCGGTTGATATTGTTCAAGGTTCACTTCCGCACTTACTGTAGCCATATTTTCGTGAACAAAATCACTAGCAAATATGCCACCTGCACAAACAAAGAGAAGTGCTACGGTTATTACAAAACCTTTCTTTCCATTTTTCCTTCTTAATAAACCAAAAATATTAAACACACACAGTAAAAAAGTAGATAAGCCTATTGCTATTATGAACGGAAGGACTGCTAACTTTCCTCCCATGAGTAGCAAATAAAGCACTCCAACTCCTGTAAAAAAGCTAATTATAATGAATATAACAATGCTGTATATGATGTGATAAACCATTTTCATCTTCAAAAAATCCCCCCACTACTCTCGAACATTATTCTAATATTAAGTTCGAGATGTATGGTGGAATCCCTTCAATTTACCAAATAAAAAAGGTGAGCTTTGTAGGCTCACCTTTTGTCGTTTTATTAATCTAGAATTTTGATTTTAACTGTTTGACGTCCCCAGTTAAGAGCATCATCTTTTTCTGCTATAAAGACATCAATGATATTCCCTTGTATTGCACTACCAACATCCCCTGCGATGGCTTCCCCATATCCTTCAACCCATACTCGTGACCCCAATGGAATCACTGTTGGATCGACTGCAATGACTTTTTGGTCCGGATTTGAACGCAAATCAATTCCTGTTGAAGTTACACCAGTACATCCTTCACAAAACGCTGTATATGCTGTTGCTGTTACTGTCATCTCTTTTGCTTCAGATGAAGTTGGAGCAGCAACTGGTGCTTTTTCTTTTGTTGCTGGTGCTGCTGTTTCTTTTGCTACTGGTGCTGATTTTGTTGTAGTTTCAGTAGCTGGAGCTTGTGTTGTCGTTACTTCAGGTGCAGGTGCTGATTGAACTTTTGTATTAGCTGAAGCAACTTTTGAACCTTCAAGTACTAGTTCTTCTCCAGTAATAATCAAGTCAGATGCAAGATTATTATTCTTCATTAACTCATTTACCGACAAACCATAGTTTTCAGCAATGGCTGATAATGTATCGCCTTTTACAACGATATGTACTTTCACTGAGTCTTCAACTTTTAGTTGTTGAGCTGGATATATAAGAGTAGAGTCTAAATCGTTCCAAGTTTGTAAATCTGACACGCTTACATTATTGGCTTGCGAAATCGCCCATAGTGTATCTCCTGTTTCTACCGTATGAACGCTTGAAGCGAATGCTTGACTTGCCGTTCCTACTGATAATGCTGCAATTGCAGTTAGTGCAACGATGTGTTTTTTCATGTGATGAATTTCCTCCTTTTCACTAACAAGCATTAGCTTACCACCCACAGATGACAAAGCCATTGCGAAACTGTGTGTGAAAGATATCAATTACATGACACCATTTGCACTTCTGTTTTATTTGTAATATATGATTTTTCTTCTTTATACAAATATTTTGGTATTTATTTGAAACATTTTATGACATGTTCCGTATACATAGTAATTAATCTAATCGGAGTGAAATCAAATGTATCCTCACATCAATGAACCTACACAACGTATATCACCTAAAGCAACCACAATGTGGAAAATCACAAATTCGATCGGTCATGGAGTTACACTTCTTATTTTGGCCATCCTTCTCTATGTCGATCATACATTTTCCTGGATAGGTTGGATTGGTTGGATTTTATATGTGTTGACTGGTCTCATATTTATTTCTGCAATTTATTCAATTTGGATTGAACCAGCCATTTTGCAACGCACATGGAGATACGAAGTAGACGATGAACATGTTCAACTGAAACATGGTGCATTTACGCAAACCAATACATTAATACCCATGACCAAAGTGGAGTATGTTACAACCAACCAAGGTCCTTTCCTTCGAAAGTTCGGACTCTATGACATTATAATCGGTACAGTCACGTCTTCTCACAATATACCGGCATTGCCCGCAGACGAAGCACTTGCTTTGCGTGCGAAAATAGCTCATCTAGCAAAAATTAAGGAACTTGATTAAGAAAGGTTGAAGAACATGTCATCCCACACGGAGTATGTAACAAAGAGACTTCATCCAATCAATATCGGATTTAAGCTGATTAATTTGGGCAGAAGCATGCTTTTCCCTATTATTTTCTTGTTTATTATCAAACATGGATCAGATTCCGCTTTCACTAAATACGGGCGTATCGCAATCATTTTATTCATGGTGATCAGTATTATTGGTATTCTACTGAACTGGCTCACCCATCGTTATGAATTTGAAGAGCGCACTTTACATATTTATCACGGGGTTTTTGTAAAATCACATCGGAACGTTCCACTTTCACGGATTCAAAACATACAAAAACACGCCACGTTCCTTCATCGGATGTTCAATCTCACTTCCATTACGTTGGAGACAGGGGCAAGCGGCGAGGAAGCTTCCGTGAAATTTGACGTCATATCATATAAAGAAGCAGAGCGAATCGAACAACTCGTAGAATCCCTCGCTTCCGACCAATTAGTAGAAGAAAATACAATATTAAACGTTGATAAAATGGATGAAGAAGAACCCGCTTTATTTGAAAAGACCATGCATTACACAGTAAGTAATAAAGAACTCGTGAAAGCATCGTTCACTTCTTTAAGCTTTGTGGCAATCATTCCGATAGTGGTATCCATCTATTTCAATATTGATGAGTTTTTCTCATTGGACGATGTGACTGGTAATCTATTCAGTATAATTCTAGACAAGCTTTGGATACTCATTCCTCTGACTTTAGCCTTTTTGCTAGTTTCTATCTCAATTGGTCTTGTGACGACGTTTTTGCGATATGGAAAGTTTGAAATTTCTTCTGATACAAACCGAATCTATCTAAAAAAGGGAATATTAAATGTCACATCTTTTTCGATTACAAAAAACAAAGTCCAGGCTATCCAGTTTGAACAATCCTTGTTGAAACGATGGTTTGGTTTTGTCGAAGTAAAACTAGTAAGTGCAGGCAGTGTGGGAGATGACAAACAAGAAACGAACTCACTTTTCCCCTTCTTACCAATCAAGCAAGCCTATGCTTTGGTTGAGATCCTGTTGCCTAATTATCAGATCAATCTGGACATGTACAAATTACCCCAAAAATCGCTTGAGCTTAAACTTTTACGCCCTAATTATTTTTGGATCATTGGCTCCATTATTTTATTTTCTTGGAAACCGGAATTTTGGTATGCATCGCCGATTCTTTTAGCCATCATACTAGTCTATAAATATTTGGTCTTCTTCCGAACACGCTATCTTTTAAACGACCACTTGTTGCAAATAAAGACAGGTGCTTTCACGTCTACACTATTCGTTACAGACCGTCATAAGATCCAGGAAATCGAAGTTAAACAATCCGTGTTGCAACGAAAATTTGGACTCGCCAATATTCAACTGTCCAATCGCGGAAAGCCAATTCATATTTCTAATATAGATGACTTGCCACAAAATATAGCGTCCCGCTGTTATCATTGGTATGCAGCACGACCACAAAATACAAAATAGTAATTTAGTTATAGTAAAAGCACCTTTCTCATTGTGAAAGGTGCTTTTGCTAATTTATATTTAGAATCCCCCATATCAAAAGCCAAATATTTGTTCTAACCACATGGTTTTATATGCAATGATTGCAAACATCAGCAATATTAGAGAGAAAAAAAGATGAATGATATATTCACGCTGTTGAGAAGCAAATTTCCATTCCATACCCGCTCGGAATAATTCGATAATCATAAAAAATAAAATAATCCATACCTGTATCCATTTAGATTCCGGAAATTGATTAATGAATAAGCTATAACTGATTACCATAGCGACTAATAGAGTAATTTCTCCCCATCTATGAAACTTGTTTATATATCGTGGCCGCTTCTTATCTCGTTTACCGATTTTGAACACTTTCCTGATACCCATTTCAATAGCTGTCAGGATTAGTCCAACGATCACAAGAACAATTATGAATTTAACTAAGAACAATTTAGACCATCTCCTGTTACTATTTTATTCACTCTATTTACCTTTACTGCTATTTCCAAGAAAAAGTTTCAATATTTCAAATCATATTTCGTCATCTTCCCACAAAAATCATTTACACTAAATCATATGACAACAAGGAGGGATAAAATGACACTTCATTCTTTTCATTTAACAGCAGATTGGCCTGGTCTCCGCAACGACGTTGGTACAATCAAAACTGCAAATTTACATTCCCAAATTTCGATTCCTCCTGAAATGGAAGGGCCTGGAATTGGCACGAATCCTGATGAAATGCTGCTTGGTGCTGCGGCAACCTGTTATATCATTACGTTCGCCGCCATGCTGGAACGGAGCAAAATTGATAAATTACAACTAACAATGACATCAGAAGGGATTGTTGATATCACGAATGGAATCATTACGTATAAAAAAATCATTCACCGACCATATCTCATCCTGCAATCTGAAGAAGATTTGAATCGAGCCCAAAAACTTGCACAGAAAGCAGAAAGTTCTTGCATGATTAGCCGAGCACTTAAAGGAAATGTTGAAATTGAGGTAGAAGCGAGGATTGAAGTGAAAACAGTTTAATAGAAGAGAGGGATAAGATATGGATTTACAATTAAATAATAAAATCGTTGTCGTTATGGCATCTAGTAAGGGTTTAGGAAAAGCAACTGCTTTGGAATTTGCCAAAGAAGGAGCAACCGTTCTCTTATCCAGTCGTAACGAAGAAACATTAACGCAGACAGTTGAGGAAATTAAACAACTGACGAATAACCCGAATATCCATGCTAAAACATGTGACATGTCTTCAATGGAAGATATAGATAATCTTTTCACTTGGGTAAGCACTGAATTCGGCGGTGTAGATATATTAATTAACAACACAGGTGGGCCGACTGCAGGTGGTTTCAAGGATGTAGCGGATGAAGATTGGATCGCTGCATTCGAGAAAAATTTACTTAGCTATATTCGAACAACTAGAGCCGTATTACCGCATATGCAATCAAATAACTTCGGCCGTATCATCAATATTTCGTCTTCGTCAACGAAAGAAGTGATCGATGGTCTAATTTTATCGAACACTTTCCGTTCGGGTATGGTAGGATTCACGAAAAGTATAGCGCGTGAATTTGCCAAACATAATATTTTGGCAAATACGATAGGTCCTGGTCGTATTGAAACAGACCGAATCACTGAGCTTGACCAAATATCGGCCAATCGACAAAATGTCTCTCTTGAAGAAATTACAAAACGTAGCAAGAATATGATACCGATTGGGCGTTATGGACAACCAGAAGAATTTGCAAAAGTGGTTTGTTTTTTAGCTTCGCCAGCTAATACTTATATGACCGGGCAGTCTCTTGTTATTGATGGCGGATTGCTAAAAGCACTTTAATCCGAAGAATGAACACCAACTTGAAAGTGGTTGGTGTTTTCAAATGCAAAAAAATCCGTCCAAGCAATCTGAACGGATGTTTGTGCTTATTTAAATTAAACCTTTACCTCCACGAGGAACAAATGTTTCAATTGTTTCCATCCCTAAAATAAGTGGGCGACCTCTTTGTATCAATGTTTTTATGGCATCGATTTTGAGTGATGCCTGATGTGCAAGTTCATCTTGCCAAATTTCAGTAACCCATACCGCGTTCGGTTGTTCATCTTTCACACTAACAATATACACTTCACACTCGTTTAGCGCATTCATCGCCTCTGCAGCTTCCAGTAAAATTGCTACTAAATCATCTCGTTTACCATCAACTGTAGTGATTTTTCCAAACATGCCAAATTTACTCATTGTAATGCTCCCTTATAACCCTACTGGAAATCGCGGTAGCTTGATGTGGAATGTTGTTCCTTGCCCAATTTCACTATTAATCGTCATTTGTCCACCATGATCGTTAATGGTAGTAAAAACTTGCGTTAACCCCAATCCAGTTCCATCACTTTTACTGGAATAGAAGGGAGTACCCAATAAATTCATTTTTTCTTTTGGAATACCTACGCCGTTATCACTAATTTTCACATGGATAAAGTCACATTCATAATAATGTTCAATACGGAGTTTGCCTTTAGGTGGCATCGCTTCAATCGCATTTTTAATTAAATTAAAAAATGCCTTTAAATATAGGTTTTTCTTACCAAAAATATGTTTTTCGCCATCTCGCAAGTCCATTTCAGTTTCAATGTCATATAGTTTGTCTTGAAACAGGAACAAGAGTGAATTCAATTCCTTGCACACATTTATTTCGACAATTGGCTCTTCGTAAAGGTTTGGTTTTGATACTTGAAGCAAATTTTGCAATGTGTCAATTGCTTTCTCCAACTCAGATTCCATGGTAATCAAATATGGATGGGAATTACTTTCTTTTAGTAATTGCAAAAAACCTTTCACAGAAGTTAGCGGGTTTTTCACTTCATGTGCAATTCCTGCAGCAATTTGCCCAATTGAAGCTAGTTTTTGACGATCATTCAACATTTTTTCTGTTTCTTTTCGGAGAGTTAGATCGCGTAAAACAAATTGGAAGGCCTTGTGATTTCCAAACTGCACCGGATGACAATAGAGTTCTACGTCAACCTTAGTTCCATCCACTCGGGTAATTGTTTTCTCGATAATTTGGAACGGTTCCTTGTCAGACATCCCTTGCTTAATCCGTTCTTGAATTCGTTCTTTCATATTATCTTGAAAATAGGTAATAACATCCGTGCCAATAATGGTTTCTTTGGTCCCTCTTAGGAAGTTAGCTCCAGATTGATTAATATAAAGAATTTTATGGTCGACATCAATATCAATAATTGCTTCGGCAGAGTAATCAATTATTTGACTATATAATTTTTCATTTTGAATGTATTCTTTCGACTCCATAGATACTAACACTTGATTCATGATTCAGCTCCATTCTTTAGCAAACTTCGAACTCTGAAAAAATATGTTTAATAATACCTACTATTGTCAAAATACCAACTAATTGTTAGAATCTTCTTTCTACTATATTCATTGTAACTGATACTACTGAACTTGAAAATACAAAATTAAGGATTTACAATTTTTACTTTTAAAAAACAATAAATAATAACAATAATATGTAATTATTATCAAAAAATATAATGTTAGAGGGTCAAAAGACCTTGTTTCTGCACAAAAAAAGAAGACTATTATTCGCCTTCCTTCTTGCAGAAGTTTAGTTTTTGTAAAAGTCTTTTTGTTCACTTCCATCTACATCTTGAGGTGAATCAGAAGAACCAAAATTCTCAACATCTTTAAAACTATTCTCGTAATCTCTAATGCCATCGTCCTCTTTAAGAGGTTGATCAGTTGAAGATCCAAGAATCTCTTCCTCAAGAGGGCGACTTTCGCTATCTTCAACTCCGCTCGCATGCTCAACGCAGGTCAATGCTGACGGCAAAGCCTCTAGTCGTTCATATGGGATTTCTTCACCACATACTGTGCATGTTCCATATGTGCCATTTTCAATAGCTTGAAGAGCATCTTCGATTTTTCCGACTTCATCTTCTTTATGATTTTCAATGGCCATTTCGGTATTTTGATCAGTTAAGTCTGTTGCGTTATCTGCTGGATGATTGTCGTAATTGGATAACTCCGTTGTTTCCAAATGGCTATCTTCATGAATACGTCCTTTTACATCGTCCAAATTATGAGTCAATCGATCTTTTAATTGTTTTAATTGTTGGTCTGTCATATTTGTTCCTCCGTATTCTATTGCTTTCCATTTCTATTTCCTAATACGCAGAAATCAAACCTACTTTTCAAGATTTGGTCCAAAGGCGTATGATAGAGAAAGACAAAATTGAAGGAGGAATCGCCTTGTCCCGCAAACCTTATACACTTGTCATCGGCGGCGTATTTGCTCTTTTTATTGCGATGAGTATTGGCCGTTTTGCGTACACACCTATCTTACCTTTTATGCAACAAGAAACAGGATTTTCAACACGTTTTGCGGGCTTTTTAGCTTCTAGTAATTATGCAGGTTATTTAGTAGGAGCTCTAATCGCGAGTCTTGTTCCCCTCAAAAAGAAACGTGCCCTACTCTTGCGTTTTAGTATTGTCCTCAGTATTTTACTGACTTTATTGATGGGTCTTACATACAGTCACACATCGTGGATACTATGGCGATTCCTATCAGGAATCGTAAGTGCATTTGTTTTCGTACTCGCATCGAGTTTAATTCTCGATCAGTTGGCCAAACAAGGGAAACTCGGTTGGGTTGGCATAATGTATGGTGGGGTTGGTCTTGGAATTTTTGTTTCCGGATTACTTGTCCCCATACTAATCGAAAACTTCCATTATGAAGGGGCATGGATTGGACTTGCTTGTTTAGCAGGTATATTAGGAATCTATGTATTTCTGACTGTTAAAGAGGAGGAACCTATACCTTCTTCGGCAGCAATTTTAAATGAACAAACGAAGAAACCAGCAAAAAGTCTCAATTGGTTTCCTTGGTTACTAGCCTCATATGGACTGGAAGGTTTGGGCTATATTGTTACTGGAACATTCATTGTAGCGATAGCCGAACAGACACCTGCTTTTAGTGGAAATGCCACAAGTGTTTGGGTACTAGTTGGATTAACTGCAATCCCTTCATGTGTCATGTGGGCATATTTCGGAAGTAAATATGGGTTAATGCGTTCCCTTATGACTCTATTAATCATTCAGGCAATTGGAATCGCATTACCAGCCATATCCGATTCTTCTCCAAGTTTTTATATAAGCGCAGTACTTTTTGGTGCAACTTTTATGGGGGCTACGACCCTTGCCACGGCCTTTGCGCGTAATAAAAATCCACTTGGTAGTGCACGTGTCATCGCGATTATGACCACCATATACGCACTTGGACAAATGATTGGTCCTTCAATTGCAGGAGTTTTAACTGCGGAAACAGAAAGTTATACATGGGCACTTTCTGGAGCAGCCATATTTGTATTTATCGGTGCTTTGTTCTTACTGCCTATAGTTAAACAGGAAAGGGTGGAAACCAACGATGACGTTCATTAAGAAAATTGATCATATTCAACTTGCAGCCCCAATTGGAAGTGAAAATGAAGCACGTTTGTTTTTCCAAGGCGTTCTTTCCCTACAAGAAATCGTGAAACCTGTGGAGTTACAGAAAAATGGGGGGGTATGGTTCTCAAATGACCAGATTCACATTCATGTGGGGATTGAAGAGAAGTTTGTGCCTGCCAAAAAAGCACATCCTGCTTTTGAAGTCGCAGATATAGAATCTTTCGCTTCACATATTCGTCAGAAAGGAATTTCGATTCAAATGGATGATAAATTACCAGGTGCGAAACGCTTTTATGTGAATGACCCTTTCGGTAACCGATTAGAGTTTCTAGAATGGATAGAAAAATAAAAGGAGTGATTGACTTGCCGTACGTCAATATTAAAATTACGAATGAAAATGTGACGCCCGAGAAAAAAGCTACACTTATTCAAGGCGTCACGCAGCTGTTAGTCGATGTATTGGATAAAAACCCAGAAACCACCGTAGTCGTGATTGACGAAGTCGATACAGACAACTGGGGAATTGGCGGGAAAACGGTTACCGTACGTAGACAAAACGGTTAAAGAACTCCCGCTTCCGTGGAGTTCCTTAATCTATGCCAACGGTTGTGCTTCTCTTTTCAAACACGACATTATCTCGCCAAATTCCGTCCATTCTTCCCATTCTTTTGTGCGTTCCAACCATTCGGAACCCACAGGACTTATGCAAGGCGATGCTCGCTTGATTTTCCGGGAAAATCACTGCTTTCAATGTCCAAAAACCATTTTCTTCAGACACGCGAATTAATTCATTCAGTAACTGTTTGCCTATCCCTTTGCCTTTCGCATTAGGGTG
>Ga0209013_10005436_pt1 | contig 10979 bp, 7 predicted proteins | sample Cruoilmetagenom2_FD_187291 | JGI IMG/M metagenome (GOLD analysis project Ga0209013, IMG submission 187291) | Oil polluted marine microbial communities from Coal Oil Point, Santa Barbara, California, USA - Sample 2 (SPAdes) (version 2) | ecosystem: Environmental > Aquatic > Marine > Oil seeps ...
GAACATTAATATAGCAAAACAGGTATTTGTCTTTGCTACTGTTTTAGCAGTAATTATTTCATTGATTAATATATTGCTATATGTATTTAAAAATGAAGAATTTAAATTTTATGCTGGTAGTTTTGTTAATGAGTTATTAATATCAGAACGATTATATATTGGTTTGTGTGTAGTTATTAGTATTATTTTTTCTATTCAGCTTTTTATGGAGACAAATAAAAAGAGAATTAAAAATATATTAGCATGTATAGTTGTATTATTAACAGCTTTTGTTTTTTTAATTGCAGCAAGAATAGCCATCGTTTCAACGATTCTTGTTCTTTTTATATTTATTCTAACTAAATTTAAACTAAAGAATAAACTTTTAGCAAGTTTTGGACTTATTTTATTTGTTACATTTTTTTTTACATTTAACAGTAATCTAACTAAAAGGTTTTTAAGGTTAGATGATAAATATAGAAAAACATATTACGAAAAAATTGCAAAACATGAACCTAGATTTATTATCTGGAATTGTTCCTTTAAAATAATTAAGAGTAATCACGAATTCTTTTTTGGAAATGGGTTTAAATTAGTAAAGAAACAACTTGTTGACTGTTATGAAGAAGAAATTGAATTAGATCATAAAAGAGAATGGTTTGTGAAAAGGAAATTTAACACACATAATCAGTTTTTGGATTTTTTTATGAGTTCTGGAGTAGTAGGACTGATTCTTTTTTTATTGATTATCTACTTTTTGTTTTTTGAATCCCTAAAAGGGTTTTATGCCATATCTTTAATTAGCTCTTTAATTTTATTTCTATTAGTTGATAATATTTTACACAGACAGATTGGAAATTATTTATTAGCGCTCATATTTATTGCTGTTATTAAACAAAAATCAATAGATTCTTATAATGATTATTAGAATCATTCTTATTAAGAATATTTTCTTTTTAGAGCATAAAATATAAAGTATATTTGTTCTCTTTAATCTTAGTTTCAAATAGAGAATTAGATAGTAAAAATGAATAAAATAAAAGTTGCCCATATTTTACATTCTGTTGGAGGTGTAGATGTTTCTCTTAGATTAATATTAGAAAATATAGATTCAAATAAGTTTGAAAGTATTGTAGTACACGGCATTGATGATACTAAAGAAGAATACACTGATAAATTCAAGAATTCAATAAAAGAATATAAGCTTCCCATACAAAGAAATATTAATATTTTAAAAGATATAAAAGCAATTTATAGCACCATTAAAATATTAAAAAATGAAAAACCTGATATTATTCATGCCCATAGCGCTAAAGGAGGTATTGTTGCAAAATTAGTCGGAGTATTTTTAAAGGTTCCGGTCCTCCATACACCTCAAGCGTATTCTTATTTAAGCGCTACAAGTAATTTAAAAAGAAAACTATATCTAGGCATCGAAAAGATGTTTAAATATACTAATAATAAAATATTAGCATCTTCTAACTCCGAAAGAAATAGAGCAATAAAAGAAGTTGGTTATAAAGAACAAAATAGCTTGTTATTTAATAATTCAATAGTTCCAATAAATGAAATAAAAGAATTATCAATTATTAAAACTTGGCCTGATGAATATATTTGTTCAGTAGGTAGACCATCTTACCAAAAGAACATTGAATTAATGCTTGATGTTTTATTTGAAATAAAAAAAAACAAAAAAAACATACATCTCGTTTTAATGGGAGTTGGATATCATGCACCAAATTTAGAAGCAGTTAAAATTAAAATTAAAAATTTACAACTTGAGGAGAATATTACTCTTTTAGAATGGACTTCAAGAGATGATATTTTTAATATCATAAAGTATTCTACAGTATATTTAACAACAGCAAGGTATGAAGGATTGCCATATTCTGTTATAGAAAGTTTAGCTTTAGGTAAATCAATTGTAGCTACAGATGCAGATGGCAATAGGGATTTAGTGAATCATAATTTAAATGGATATCTTATCTATGATGAAGATATATTTGAATTAGCAAATTCTACACTTAAAATTATTAATAACAGTAAATTAGCAGAAACATTTTCTGAAAATGCTCTTAAACTATATTTTGAAAAATTTGATATGACTAAAAACATAAGCAAATTAGAAGAAATTTATCTAGATAATATAAAATAATAAATATGAAAATATCAGTAATTGGAACAGGTTATGTTGGTTTAGTAACAGGAACATGTTTAGCAGAGACTGGAAACGAAGTTCTTTGCATAGATATTGATGAAAATAAAGTAAAGCAAATGCAACAAGGAGAGGTCCCAATTTATGAGCCTCATTTGGACGTTTTATTTTCAAGAAATATAAAAGCTAATAGATTACATTTTTCAACATCATTGAAGGAGGGATTAGATTATGCTGATATCATTTTTTTAGCTTTACCTACACCTGAAGATGAAGATGGATCTGCAGATTTAAAATATATATTAGGCGTTGCAGACGAAATAGGAAAGTTAATCTCTAATTATAAAGTTATTATTGATAAAAGCACAGTTCCTGTAGGCACATCTGATAAAGTTAAAACAACAATTTCTAAACATGCTAAGGTAGATTTTGATGTTGTATCTAATCCAGAATTTTTACGTGAAGGTTTTGCCGTTGATGATTTTTTAAAACCAGAAAGAATAGTAATTGGCTCTAGCTCTCAAAAAGCAACAGATATAATGAAAAAATTATATAAACCATATGTGAGATCTGGTAACCCTATAATTATTATGGATGAAAAATCAGCAGAATTAACTAAATATGCTGCCAATGCTTTTTTAGCAACTAAAATCACTTTCATGAATGAGATTGCTAATTTCTGTGAAAAAGTTGGTGCCGATGTTGATAAAGTTAGAATCGGCATGGGAACAGATTCACGTATAGGTAAACGTTTTCTGTTTCCAGGAATAGGCTATGGAGGCTCATGTTTTCCCAAAGACGTTAAAGCATTATATAAATCGGGTAAAGATTCTGATTATGATTTTAAAATATTAAATTCAGTAATTGATGTTAATGCAAAACAAAAAACTATATTAATTCCAAGAATTAAAACATATTTTGATCAAAACCTTAAAAATAAAAAAATAGCGATTTGGGGATTAGCATTTAAACCAGAGACCGACGATATTAGAGAAGCACCTGCTTTGTATATAATAGACAGCCTTCTTCAATCTGGTGCAAATATTTCTGTTTTTGATCCTGAAGCGATAGCTAATGTAAAGCGAAAATTAGGGGATAGTATAGAATATGCTTCTAATATGTATGATGCATTAATTAATGCAGATGCATTAATAATATGTACGGAATGGAGTATCTTTAGGACTCCAGATTTTAGTAAATTAAAAACTCTTATGAAAAACCCTGTTATTTTTGATGGGCGTAATTTGTACGATCTTAATGATTTAAAAAATGAAGGGATTTATTATAGTTCAATAGGAAGGTAAAAATGAGTAAGATTAAAAGAGTATTAATAACAGGTGCCGCAGGATTTTTAGGGTCTCATTTATGTGATCGGTTTATTAAAGAAGGATTCCATGTCATTGCTATGGATAATTTTATTACAGGAGATGAAAATAATATTAGCCATCTAATTAATAATCCAAATTTTCAATTTATTAAGCACGATGTAACAGAGTTTGTTGAAATTAAAGGCGATTTAGATTATATATTACACTTTGCCTCGCCAGCTAGTCCAATAGATTATTTAAAAATACCAATTCAAACTTTGAAAGTTGGATCTTTAGGAACTCACAATTTACTTGGTTTGGCTAAAGTTAAAAAGGCAAGAATTTTAATCGCTTCTACTTCCGAAGTTTATGGAGACCCACTAGTACACCCACAAAAAGAGGATTACTATGGAAATGTTAATACTATAGGCCCAAGAGGTGTTTATGATGAAGCAAAACGCTTTCAGGAATCCATTACTATGGCATATCATAGGTTTCATGGAATGGAAACACGAATTGTTCGTATATTTAATACTTATGGGCCAAGAATGAGGCTAAATGACGGTCGAGTGATTCCTGCATTTATGGGCCAAGCTTTAAGAGGAGAAGATTTAACAGTTTTTGGTGATGGCTCTCAAACACGTTCTTTTTGTTATGTAGATGATTTAATAGATGGCATATATAAGCTTTTATTTAGTGAGTATTCATATCCAGTAAACATTGGTAATCCTAATGAGATTACAATTAAGGATTTTGCTGAAGAGATAATTAAATTAACTGGAACTCAACAAAAAATAATTTACAAGGAACTTCCAGTAAATGACCCTTTACAAAGACAGCCTGACATTTCATTAGCAAAAAAGCTATTGAATTGGGAACCAAAAATTGAAAGAGAAGAAGGTATGCTGAAAACGTTTAACTTTTTCAAGAACTTAAACAAAGAGGATTTATATAAAAGTGAGCATAAAGATTTTTCAAATCATATAAGAAAGTAAATTGAGCACATTTAAACACGGAAGATATTCAGGGTATTTAAGACCAATATCATACTTAATAGACTTAAGTGTTTTAAACGGTTTTGCAATTCTATTTTATTTTAAGAATATAGACACTTTTTTGTTTTTAGTCTTAGCTTCTTTCACATGGATTATATTATCAATTTTGTCGAAATTTTATGAAGTTTATAGATATACCCGCGAGGTTACTATTCTATCATTAATATTTAGGCAAATGGCTTTGTTTACATTGATTGTTTTTGCCTTTTCAGGGTATTTTCACGAATTAAATATAAAATCAACAACAATTATTAAGTACGTATTGTCTGCTTTTCTACCAATAAGTATCTTTAAGTTTACCATGTATTATTTACTTCAGAAGTATAGATCATCTTTTGGAGGGAATTTTAGAGTGACAGTAATATTTGGTAAAAATAAACAAACACTTGCACTAGAAAATTTTTTTAATAGAAACCCAGAGTATGGCTATATGCATAAAAAAACATTTAGCTTTAAAGATAAACAAGATTTTAATTTAGAAGAATGCTTTGAATTTATTAAAGAAGAATCAGTTGACGAGATTTATTGTTCGATATCAGATATTACTAATTCACAATTGCTTCAAGTTGTTGACTTTGCTGATAATAACCTCATAATATTAAAATTTTTACCAGATAATAAAGAAATCTATTCTAAAAAACTGAAGTATGAATATTATGATTATATCCCAATACTTTCTTTAAGAAATATTCCTCTTCAAGACTCTATTAATCAGGTAATAAAAAGAGTTTACGATATTGTGTTTTCATCTGCCGTCATTATCTTTTTATTATCTTGGCTAACACCTATAATAGCAATATTAATTAAAATTGAATCGAAGGGTCCAGTATTTTTTAAGCAATCAAGAAATGGATTTAATTACAAGGAATTTGACTGTTATAAGTTTAGATCAATGACACCAAATGAAGATGCAAACTTATACCAAGCTACACGTGGCGATCAGCGGATTACAAAGATTGGGAGGTTTATTAGAAAAACGAGTATAGATGAGTTGCCTCAATTTTTTAATGTTTTATTCGGCGATATGTCCGTAGTAGGCCCAAGACCTCATATGGTAAGCCATACAAATATGTATGCCAAAAGAATAGATAAGTTTATGGTGCGCCATTTCGTTAAACCTGGGATTACTGGTTTAGCTCAGGTTAGTGGGTTTAGAGGAGAAATAGAAACAGATAAGGATATTATAAACAGAGTGAAATATGATATTTTTTACATCGAAAATTGGTCGTTACTCCTAGACTTAAAAATCACTTTTTTAACATTTATAAATGCTTTAAAAGGAGAGGAAAAAGCTTATTAAATCCAATTTTTAAGTACATCTAATTGCGAATTTAAATCATATTTTTTTAAAGCTTTCTTTTTAATTTTAGTTTTTAATTCTAGAGTAATTTCAGAAATATTTATAAGCTTTATAACTTTATTTAAGTCGTTGTAATCTCCAGCTCTGGCAATCCAACCTAATTCATCATTTAAGATAATAGTTTCACCTTCCCCACCTCCAAAATATAATATGGGCATTCCTAATTTTGCATACTCAAATATTTTAGAAGGAACAGAACCATAAATTCTATTTAGTAAAGGAATTAAAGCAATATGATAATGTAAAAGTGATTTATGAAGCTCTTTCCGGGTTACTTGACCATGATATATTATAGGTAGCTCTGGATGACTTATAATAAAATCTTCAATTTTCTTTTGTTCAGACCCTGCACCATATATATGAAACTCAATGTTTTCGTATTTCAATTCTTGGCATAATTTATAAATTCCTTGAGCAACTCCAAGAAGACCAGCATAAACGATTTTTATCTTTTCACCTGAACTTATTTTATTATTAATAATTGGTGCTTCAAAATCCGGATAATTCCTATATAGAAACACCTTTTTATTAGAAAATAAGGAGGATACATGAGTTAAAATTTCTTCGCTCTGACCTAAAACAATATCAGCATTTTTATAATTAAATTTTTCAATACGCTCTAATAATTTATAGCTAGTATTCTTTTTAAAAACACCAAGTTCTAATCCTGCAATTGGCCATAAATCACTAACATTTAAAATGAGTTTTCTTTTTTTTGAACGCAAAAATAACATAGATGTAAATGCAACTAATAATGGAGGTGATTGAATAATCACTGTTTTGGGAACTGTATTCCAAATAAAAAACCATAACAAACTAAAGCTATAAGAAAGCATAGCAAATAGCCGAATAAGCTTGTTTTTAGAATTACTTGCATAAATCCATAAGCGATAGATTGTAATATTTTTTTCTACAGAAGAGCATTTAAATTGGCCTCTATAATTATTAAACACTTTTCCCGTAGGATAATTAGGTAATGGTGTAATAACTGAAACCTTATAATTGCGTTTTTGCAAGCCTTCAGCAAGGTGAGATATTCTATTAGATGCCGCTCCAGTTTCAGGAGGAAAATAACTGGTAATTATAAGAACATCTTTCATTTTATACTACAATTTTTCAGCTATAATATCTACAATGCGTTCAGCTGCTTTTCCATCCCAAAGCTCTGGGACAACACCTTGTTTCCATTTTCCTGAAAGTAAAATTTTAAAAGCATCTGATATTTTTTCAGGATCTGTACCAACTAAAACATTGGTACCTATTTCACAAGTTTCTGGCCGCTCTGTGTTTTCTCGCAAAGTAATGCAGGGCACATTCATAACAGTAGTTTCCTCAGTTATTCCACCAGAATCAGTTAAAACAGCAAAAGCATTTTTCACTAGATAGTTAAATTCTAAATAACCTAGAGGATCAACATAATGTAAATTGGAAAAGCTTAAATCTAAATCTTCTAACATCTTTTTGGTTCTTGGATGTACAGGAAAAATAATTGGATAGTTTTCACCGAGTGATACAATTTGGGTAATTAATGTTTTAAGTTGTAGTTGTTCATCTACATTACTTGGTCTGTGAAGCGTTAAAACGATATAACGTTTAGCTTGTAATTCTACATTATCCCAAATGCCTGGTTTTACAAGCTTGTTTTCATTTTTACGGAGAGTATCAATCATAACATTTCCAACAAAAAAAATATTCTGTTTCGATATTCCAAGATTTATAAGGTTTTGATTGGCAAGTGTAGTGGTAGTAAAAAAATAATCTGTTAGGCTATCGGTAACAATTCTATTAATTTCCTCAGGCATTCTCATATCACCTGAACGTATTCCAGCTTCAACATGCGCTACTTTTATGCCTGCTTTTTTTGCAACAATAGTACACGCCATAGTTGAGGTTACATCTCCTACTACCATTACAAGATCACAAGGATTTTCTTTTAACTCATTTTCAAAGCCTATCATTATGGCTGCGGTTTGTTCAGCTTGAGAGCCACTTTTTACTTCAAGATTTATATTTGGGAATGGAATATTCAGTTCTTTAAAAAAAGTATCACTTAAATTTTTATCGTAATGCTGTCCTGTGTGAACTAGTCTATAATTAATATTAAACCCTTTATCTCTTTTTCTTTTAATAGCATCAATAATAGGAGCGATTTTCATAAAATTTGGTCGTGCACCTGCAACTATAGTTATATTCATAAATTCTGATTTAATAAAGATGAAAATTGTTTCAATTTACCACTTTTTGATCGTTGTAATTGATTTTGTTTTTCAAAAACAATAGTAAGTCCTTTTTCTAAATAATTCTCCATTTGATTAGTTATGATTTCAATTTTCTTTTCTGAAAGATTTAAGTCACTCACATAAATTATTTTAAAAGTATCTTTTCTAAGTTGTTCAATAATAAACTCTTTTACATTCCCATCATCTTCAATGATGCTTTTAGTGATGTAATAAAAAGTTAACCCAGCAGCTTTTTTTCCGCTCGGTAAAATTGCAATATCATTAGTTCGACCAATTAATTTTTCTAAAATAGGTTTTTTAAAAGTGCTCTTTTTAGAAAGTATTCCAATATCACCAATATCATATCTAATAAATGGATGCGCTTTATTGAACATTGATGTAATTACAATCCGCCCTTCTTCACCTAAGGGTAAAGGATTATCAGTATCATCAAGAATTTCAATAAATAAAGTTTCACTATTTAATTGCCATTCGCCTAATGGATTTTGAAAGGCAATAAGGTCTAATTCTGATGCCCCATATTCATTAATGATGGGCACACCAAATTGCGTCTCCATAAGTAGCTTGTCGTCATCAAATAACATCTCTGAAGTCACTACACATGCTTTTAAATTATGACAAACAGTTTTAAGTACAAGACCTTTTGTTTTTAAAAATTTCGCAAACTGAACGATGGGACTTGTATATCCATTGATATATTCAAATGGTGTTTCTTTAAATTTTAATAAACATTTTTCAAAGGCATTATCACTAAGATCAAAAACCGAAAACCGAAAACGATTGCTCAATAAATCCTTAATACGTTCTTTAAAATACCCTTTTGTATCAAGTGGAATACCATAAAATCGAGCTTGTTTAGTAGTGGAAAAATTCAGTTTATACCATCCAAATCTATTAAGTATAACAGCCCAAGTTAAGGCATGACAAATTTTATCTTTCGCAAAAATAAAAGGGTCTCCTGAGGAACCAGATGTTTTATTTACATATACATTTTTAGTGTTAAACCCATCAGATAATCGTTTCAATAAAGGCTGTTGTAAGTCGCGCTTAGTCATAACTGGAATGGAATTCCAATCTAAAGGATTAGAATTTTTAAATAGCGATTTATAAAATGAATTATGTTTTAAATGATATTCTACAATTTCTTGTTTTTTTTGGCCAACATACTCTTCAAACTCTATTTCATTTTGCTTTTGAATATGCTCTAATAGCAACTTCGCCTTTCTTATAGGAAAGCCATTAAATCGTAGTGAAAGGTTAAATAAATTCAAAAGAAAAGTTAGATAATATGTTTTTGTAAAATAATTATTTTTTAAGCGTAAAAGCAATTATTTTTACACCAAACAAATCACAATATGACTATTTTAATTCTCGGTTCAGGAGGAAGAGAACATACTTTCGCTTGGAAAATTGCTCAAAGCCCTTTATGTCAAAAGCTTTATGTAGCTCCTGGAAATTCCGGAACAGCTCAAATAGCTAAAAATGTTGATATAAAAGTAACCGATTTTATTAAAATAAAAGAATTAGTACTGTCTAAAAAAATAGAAATGGTTGTTGTTGGACCAGAAGACCCTTTGGTTCTAGGTATTCATGATTTCTTTTTAAATGATGATGAGTTAAAGTATGTATCTGTAATTGGCCCTCAAAAATCTGCAGCAGCTTTAGAAGGCAGTAAAGAATTCGCTAAAGAATTTATGTATAGACATAATATTCCTACTGCCGCATATCAAAGTTTTAATGCAAACACTGTCGATGAAGGCTATGCTTTTTTAGAAACTTTAAAAGCGCCTTATGTGTTAAAGGCAGATGGCTTAGCTGCAGGAAAAGGCGTATTGATTCTAAATGATTTAAATGAAGCAAAAGCAGAATTAAAAAGCATGTTGGTTGATGAAAAATTTGGATTGGCAAGTGCTAAAGTTGTTATTGAAGAGTTTTTAGATGGTATAGAATTAAGTTGTTTTGTCTTAACTGATGGTAAAAATTATAAAATCTTGCCTACAGCAAAAGACTACAAACGTATTGGAGAAAGCGATACAGGTCTAAATACTGGAGGAATGGGTGCTATATCTCCTGTCCCATTTGCAAATGAAGAATTCTTGAAAAAGGTAGAAGAGCAAATTATTAAGCCAACAATTAAAGGATTTCAAAAAGATAATTTACCTTACAAAGGGTTTGTTTTTATTGGTTTGATAAAAGTAGGTGATGCTCCTAAAGTAATAGAGTATAATGTTAGAATGGGAGACCCAGAAACAGAAGTTGTTTTACCAAGAGTAAAAAATGATTTCGTAGAATTACTTCAAGCTGTTTCTAATCAAACATTAAATGAATTAGAAATAGACATAGACGAACGTGCAGCCTCAACAGTTATGTTAGTTTCTGGGGGTTATCCAGAAGCATATCAAAAAGGGAAAGAAATTATTGGAATAGAGAATATTACTGATGCTATTCCTTTTCATGCAGGAGCATCAATTAATAATAAAGATAAAACAGTCAAATTAGTCAGTATTCCACGTGACTCACTTGTATACATTCCAGAAGCGGGATATAAAGATAAAATAACTCATGCACTATCTTACGGAGGAACAAAAGCTTCCATCGAAACTGTGGAAGAGTTACTGGAAGTTCCCGTTGATTATTATGTACGAATGAACTTCAATGCATTCATCGATGTAGTGGACGCACTGGATGGAATTTATGCGAATGTACCTTATGATCATTTAGAAAAAGATGAAAATGATATCTACTCCATTCAACTGGAAGAAGGCTACCAGAAACTTGACGGTCGAACTGCACTTGCATTAGCCCGTACACGTAAACTTGATAATGACATTGAACGTGGTAAACGCCAACAGGAAATTTTGGCATCGATCATGGATCGAGCAT
>Ga0209013_10005437_pt1 | contig 10978 bp, 5 predicted proteins | sample Cruoilmetagenom2_FD_187291 | JGI IMG/M metagenome (GOLD analysis project Ga0209013, IMG submission 187291) | Oil polluted marine microbial communities from Coal Oil Point, Santa Barbara, California, USA - Sample 2 (SPAdes) (version 2) | ecosystem: Environmental > Aquatic > Marine > Oil seeps ...
CAGAATTTTACTGATGGGTCGTAATTTTTTTAATTCAATATCCGTATGGGTTGACTTACCCAGTACAATAGCAATTTGTCTGGTACGCCCGAAAGGTACCAGAACTCTCATACCGGGTAATACAGTCTCTGGATTTATTGCATCGGATAGAAGATAATCAAATTTTCTTCGCAATGGTGTTGGAACGGCAACCTGAATAATTTGTTGTTGTTTTTCGGACATTAACTGGGCTAAAGGCTCTATTATATTTACATGAATTTTAAGCTAAAAATATTTTATTCGCTATGAATCATTGGCAACAAATTGCTGAACATATCAGCCTGAGTTTAAATTCCCCCTTTCAGATCCAGCAAAAAAACAGTCTGGGCGGCGGCAGTATTAATTCTGCTTACAAAATAACCGGCTCAAATGGCCAGCATTATTTTGTAAAACTTAATTCTGCTGATCTTGAGTATATGTTTCAGGTTGAATTTGACAGTCTTAATGAATTATCACAACTTCTCACAAAAGCAAAATCCAATACTCTGCAAATTCCTGCCCCTATCTGCTTTGGGACTACTGAATCAGATAAAAGTTATCTGGTGCTGGAATATATTGCCATGAACTCAAGAGGTGATGGTGAAAAAATGGGTCTGGCACTGGCAGAACTGCATCGAATAACAGCAAAGCAGTATGGCTGGTATCAGGATAATATTATTGGCAGCACTCCGCAAAGCAACCAAAAGCATTCGGACTGGCTGAACTTCTGGCGTGAAGAACGCATGATACCGCAGTTCCAAATGCTCTATGACAAAGGCTATAAGGACTATTTATTACCCTTATCAGACAAGCTTCTGAAGCAACTGGATTCACTACTTGGCAATCACAATCCACCAGCCTCTTTATTGCATGGTGATTTATGGTCGGGAAACTATGCCTATGATGAACAAGGCAGACCTGTCGTTTTTGATCCGGCAATGTATTATGGCGATCGTGAAGCCGATCTGGCCATGACAGAACTTTTTGGCGGCTTTGGCCAGGATTTTTATCATGCCTACAATGAGGCCTGGCCGTTGGATGAAAATTATAAAACCCGAAAAACCCTATACAACCTCTATCATATACTTAACCATGCCAATTTATTCGGCACTTCCTATCTTAATCAGGCAATGGCTATGATGGCAAGACTATGATTTATGATATTGCTTACTATGTTCGTGAACCGCATCAATAAAGACACCCACATTTTCCGGGTTGATGTGTTGATGGATTCCGTGTCCAAGGTTAAAGACATGACCATTGCCATGGCCATAGCTTTCCAGAATAGTTTTTACTTCCTGTTCAATTCGTTCGGGTTTGGAATAAAGAACACAGGGATCCATATTTCCCTGCAAGGCCACTTTATCGCCGACCCGGGCACGTGCATCAGATAAATCCAGAGTCCAGTCAACACCCAGTGCATTGCATCCGGTGTCTGCCATCGCTTCAAGCCAGCCACCCGCACCTTTGGAGAATAAAACAACCGGGACGGTTCTGCCGTCATTTTCCCGTGTTAATCCCTCAACAATCCGCTGCATATAACGTAAGGAAAATTCTTTATAATCACGTGGGGTTAAAACACCACCCCAGGTATCAAAAATCATAACAGCCTGTGCACCGGCGGCAATTTGTGCATTCAAATAACTGGTTACAGACTGAGCCAGGGTATCAAGCAGTTTATGCATGACCTGAGGCTCATCAAACATCATTCCTTTAACCTTGCCGAATTCTTTGGTAGAGCCGCCTTCGACCATATAGGTAGCCAACGTCCAGGGGCTTCCGGAGAAACCAATCAGAGGGACACGGCCATCAAGTTCTTTACGAATGGTGCGGACTGCATCCATCACATATTTCAACTCTCCTTCCGGATCAGGGACACCTAAAGCATTAACATCTGCCGCTGATTGAATCGGTTTATCAAACTTGGGACCTTCTCCCTGAGCAAAGCGCAATTGCAGACCCATAGCGTCGGGAATGGTGAGAATATCAGAGAATAGAATAGCCGCATCCAGAGCATAACGCTCCAGTGGCTGAATAGTGACTTCACATGCTAGCTCAGCATTCATACACAGATCCATAAAGCTGCCGGCCTTTGTCCGGGTGGCACGGTACTCAGGCAGATAACGACCTGCCTGACGCATCATCCATACCGGTGTCATATCAACAGGCTGACGCAACAGAGCCTTTAGAAAACGGTCGTTCTTTAATTCACTCATTTATTCTGCTCCTAGACGTCCAAATAATCCAAAATGCCTGCTGCGGCCTGACGACCTTCTGCAATGGCGGTAACAACTAAATCAGAACCCCGAACCATATCACCGCCGGCAAATATTTTAGGATTATTGGTCTGATAGGTAAATTCCTGTTCTGCTGGTGCAATGACCCGGCCACGCTCATCCAGAGCAATATCAAAATCATTAAACCATTTGGCCGGACTGGGTCTGAAACCAAAGGCAATCAGCACAGCATCGGCAGGAACGATTTCTTCTGAACCTTCAATTGGCTCAGGGCGGCTGCGTCCACGCTCATCCGGTTCACCCAGTTGAGTGGTGATAAGCTTAATTCCAGTCACTTTGCCATTTTCACCGACTATTTCTACCGGCTGGCGGTTCCATAGAAACTGCACGCCTTCCTCTTTGGCATTTTGAACTTCTTTTTTAGAACCCGGCATATTGGCTTCATCCCGACGATAAGCACAAAAAACCTGACCCGCTTTTTGTCTGATAGATGTCCGGGTACAGTCCATAGCGGTATCACCACCGCCTAAAACGACTACATTCTTGCCTTCCATGCTGATAAAGTCTGTTTCATAGTCATAACAGTTTTTCACATTGGAAATCAGAAAATCCAATGCCACATGAACACCATCGAGATCTTCACCTGGAATACCGGCAGTCATGGAGTTATAAGTTCCCATACCCATAAAGACAGCATCATGTTGATCCAGTAGTTCCTGCAGATCAATATCTGTACCGACTGAGGTATTAAGTACAAATTCAACACCCATTTCTTCAAAAACCTGGCGACGTTTTGTGACGACACCTTTTTCCAGCTTAAACTCCGGAATACCGAACATTAGCAAGCCGCCGATTTCAGGATGTTTATCATAGACAATCGGTTTAACACCATTGCGTACTAAGACATCAGCACAAGCCAGACCCGCAGGACCGGCACCAATCACAGCAACTTTTTTACCCGTTGCTTTTACAGCTGAAAGATCCGGTTTCCAGCCCTGTTCAAATGCGGTATCTGTAATATAACGCTCTACTGACCCAATAGTCACCGCACCAAAGTCACTTTTCAGAGTGCAGGCACCTTCACATAATCTATCCTGAGGACAAACCCGACCACAAATTTCGGGCAGGGAATTGGTTCGATGGGACAGTTCGGCTGCTTCTATAATCTTGCCTTCCCGAGCCAGACGAAGCCAATGTGGGATATAGTTATGAACCGGGCATTTCCATTCACAATAGGGATTACCACAGTCAAGACAACGATCAGCCTGTTCAGTTGTTCGGCTTTGATCAAAAATCTCGTAGATTTCTTTATATTCTTTGATCCGTTCGCCAGATTCTTTTTTATTCGGATCTTTTCGATCAACTTTTAAAAACTGGTCTATATTACCCATAATATTTTACCTTTAAACCTTCTTAAGCCGCTTCATTGGAAAGGATATCCAATAAGCTGTCAATTGAAGCTGCTTTTGGCTTCACCAGCCAGAATTTACCACTCATATCAGCGAAATTATCTAAAATGTACTGACCCCATTCGCTGCCCGTAGCCTGGACAAACTCTTCAATCTTTCCTTTCAGATAATGGCGATGTGCTTCCATTTTTTCACTATTGATACGATTAATATCAATCAGTTCATGGTTGTAGCAATCTACAAATTGATTGTCCTGATCCAGTACATAAGCAAAACCACCGGTCATGCCTGCACCGAAGTTCAGTCCTGTCTGACCCAGCACAGTAATCACACCACCCGTCATGTATTCACAACCATGGTCGCCGACACCTTCAACTACAGCATAAGCACCGGAATTTCGAACGCCTAAACGCTCACCGGCCAGACCGGCAGCAAACAGAGTGCCTCCCGTTGCTCCATAAAGGCAGGTATTACCCATAATTGTTGTTTCATTACTCTTGAATGTCGTTCCACAAGCCGGGTTGATGGCAATTCGGCCGCCCGCCATACCTTTACCAACATAGTCATTCGCATCACCTTCAAGCTCCAGATGCAAACCACCGGCATTCCAGACGCCCAGACTCTGTCCGGCAGAACCTTTCATTTTCACGGTAACTGGTGTGTCGCTCATACCCAGATTGCCATGTCTCAGGGCAATTTCACCGGATAAACGTGCACCAATGGAACGATCGGTATTTTTTACCTCATAGGTAAACGTACCGCCTGATTTATTTTCGATTGCAGGAAGAATATCAGCCACCATTTGCTCAGCCGTTTCACCCTTATCAAAAGGTGCATTTTTAGGTTCAATGCAGAACTTTGGCTTGCTTGAATCATCAATGGTTTTCAGTAATGGTGAAAAATCCAGCTGAGATTGACGTGAAGTTTTGCCTTCAAGGATTTCCAGTAAATCGGTACGACCAATCAGGTCTTCCAGTTTGCTTACACCTAAAGATGCCATCCATTCACGGGTTTCTTCGGCAACAAATTTGAAGTAGTTCATGACCATTTCAACTTTACCGATAAAGTGATTCATACGAAGCACATTGTTTTGTGTCGCAACACCCATGGCACAGGTATTTAAGTGACAGATGCGCAGATATTTACAACCCATGGCAATCATTGGTGCGGTACCAAAACCAAAACTTTCAGCACCCAAAATAGCTGCCTTGACAATATCCAGACCTGTCTTCAAACCACCATCTGTCTGCAGACGAATTTTACCACGCAGGTCATTGGCACACAGAGCCTGTTGAGTCTCACTTAAACCCAGTTCCCATGGCGAACCAGCATATTTAACAGATGCCAGCGGGCTGGCCGCAGTACCACCGACCTAACCGGAGATTGTGATCAAATCAGCATAGGCTTTTGCCACACCGGCGGCAATGGTACCAACTCCCGGCTCTGAAACCAGTTTCACTGAAACCAGCGCCTTAGGATTAACCTGTTTCAGGTCATAGATTAATTGTGATAAATCTTCAATTGAGTAAATATCATGATGCGGCGGCGGCGAGATTAAAGTAACACCCGGTACTGAATAACGCTGTCTGGCAATATTTTCATCAACCTTATGTCCCGGCAACTGTCCGCCTTCACCCGGTTTTGCTCCCTGAGCAATCTTGATTTGCAGTACTTCAGCATTGACCAGATAATGTGGTGTAACACCAAAACGTCCGGAAGCAATTTGCTTAATCTTGGAGACTTTAAGCGTATTAAATCGAGCAGGGTCCTCACCACCCTCTCCTGAATTAGAGCGTGCGCCCAGGCGATTCATAGCTTCAGCCAGAGTTTCATGAGCTTCTGGTGATAATGCACCCAATGACATCGCGGCACTATCAAATCGAGGGAAAAGCTTGTCCGCTGACTCAACGTCATCAATGGCAATTGGTTCAATATCTTCACGTAATTTCAGCATGTCACGCAAAGTTGCAATTGGACGTTTGTTGACTTCATCCGCATAGGTTTTATAGGCATTATAATCACCCGTCTGAACGGCCTGCTGCATATACTGCACAACATCCGGATTATAGGCATGATATTCACCACCATGAACATAGCGATAAATACCGCCATGATCATTGGTTTTACGAGGATTCCAGGCGACATTGTTCAAAAAGCGCTGATCCTGATCAAAGTCTGAAAAGCCAGCGCCAGCAATACGGCTGGTCGTACCTTTAAAGCACATTTCGGTAACTTCTTCATCAATGCCGATGGCTTCAAATAATTGCGAACCACGATAGCTGGCAACCGTTGAAATACCCATCTTCGACATGACTTTATACAAGCCTTTATTAATACCTTTACGGTAGGCTTTAGTCACTTTGCCAATATCGGTATCTGCAATTTCTTTGTGTTTAATCAATTTAGCCAGAGTTTCGTAAGCCATATAAGGATAAACGGCTGATGCACCATAACCAATCAATGTGGCAAAATGGTGAGGATCACGGGCAGTTCCTGTTGTGACGACAATATTGGCATCACAACGCAGACCTTTGGAAATCAGATGATGATGAACCGCACCCGTAGCCATCAAAGCATGCAGGGTAATTTTGTCTTTAGACAGTGCTTTATCATTCAGAACAATAATCACTTTACCATTGCGAACAGCCTGTTCTGCTTTATTACAAACTTCTGTCAAAGCAGCTTTAAGTGTCAGCTTCGGCGAATAGTTTAGATTAATGACTTCATTGGCATAACTCGAATCATCTATGGCGATCAGATTTTCATATTTTGAACAGGAGAGTACTGGTGAATCAACAATCAGGCGTTCCGCATGACCTGGACCTTCATCAAATAAATTCTTTTCCGCACCCAGACAAGTTTCCAGTGACATGACAATGCTTTCACGAATGGGATCAATGGGCGGATTGGTTACCTGAGCAAATTGTTGGCGAAAATAATCATAAAAAGGTCTGACACGACTGGACAATACCGCCATTGGCGTATCATCCCCCATAGAACCTACCGCTTCCGCTGCATTCTCTGCCAGAACCTTAATAACATATTCTTTTTCTTCATTGGAAATCTGAAACTGCTTTTCATAAACCTTGTAGGTTTCATCATCCATACAGCCAACAACAGAGGAAGGTTCAACCAGTTCAGATTTAAGATATTTAATACCTTTACTCAACCAGTCTTTGTAGCTATGTCTGCTCTTAAGGTGTTGATCTACATCTTCCGGAAACATCAGTTCTCCGGTACGGGTATCAGCTGCCAGCATTTGACCCGGCTTCAAACGTCCTTTGGCAATCACATCTGTTTCGCTATAGTCATAAACACCGGTTTCTGAAGCCAGAGTGATGACACAATCGGAATAGGTCACATCTTTCAGCCCGCCAGTACCTTTACTATTTTTGGTAATAACATATCGTGCCGGGCGCAAACCATTTCTATCCAGAGTGCAGGCAGCATAGCGGCCATCAGTCATTACTACACCTGCAGGACCGTCCCATGCTTCCATATGCATGGAATTGTATTCATAAAATGCTTTCAGATCAGCATCCATAGTATCGACATTCTGCCATGCAGGTGGAATCAGCAGCCGCATGGCACGGAAGATATCCATCCCTCCGGCCAGCAGAGCTTCCAGCATATTATCCATACTATTGGAATCTGAACCGCTCATGGAAACTAATGGACGAATGTCTGCCATATTCGGGATCAGCGGTGTGGCAAATTTATGTCCGCGAGCAACTGACCAGTTTCGGTTGCCCTGTACAGTATTGATCTCACCATTATGTGCTAAATAGCGGAAAGGCTGAGCCAGACGCCATTGCGGCCAGGTATTTGTCGAGAAACGCTGGTGAAATACACACATACCTGAGGCAAGACGCGGATCGTTCAGATCTTTGTAGAATACCGGAAGGAATTCCGGCATAACCAGTCCTTTATAGGATACAACCTGAGACGTCATAGATGGGATATAAAAAACATCATCATTAGTCTGAATGGCTTTTTCCGCACGACGACGAGCAATGTAAAGATGGCGATCAAAAGTCGCCTCATCCATGCCATCAGCAGGATTAACAAACACATGTTCTATTTGCGGTAAAGACTTTAGCGCTTCATCGCCGCAGGCACTTTGATCAACGGGAACTACTCGCCAGCCAGCCACTTCCAGACCTTCTGCAGTCAGCTCTTTATTGACCTGATTTCTTGCATTATCCGCTGCAGCTGAATCCTGACTCAGAAAAACCACGCCAACGGCATAATTAGCGGATAATTTGAAGCCTTGTTCATCTGCAACAGCACGCATTAAAGCATCAGGTTTTTTCAGTAACAAGCCACAACCGTCACCAGTTTTTCCATCTGCCGAAATTGCACCACGATGGGTCAGGCGAGCCAATGCCTCAATAGCAGTCTCGACCAGCCAGTGACTATCGGCACCATCCATATGGGCGATCAAACCAAAACCACAATTATCTTTTTCAAATGAAGGGCTATAAAGCGTTGATTTTAGCAAGTCGGGTGAATTTATGCCTGAAAAAGGCTTTTGCTTTGAGCCTTTATTATTCGACTCTTTACAGGAAAAGTTCTGTGTTTCAAATGTTGGCATTACAGGCCTCAGTTGATAGATATTGTGAATATAAGCTACTTACCACCCGGTATTTAGCTGTACCAATGCGAAAGAGCCAGACATTATAACTGTTCAGAGGGGTTTGGTCTAGATGTTGATGTGGCGGAGAAAGTGGGTGGAGCACCCACCATCATTTCTCCGTCATCATATCGTGAATTTTGGCGAAGCTACGCACCCAGGGTTGGCTGTTCTTGATTTGTGAAGCTAATTGTACACTGGCCTGTTCTGCTGATTTTTTATCTGGATATGCACCATAGATCAATACATAAAGTGGTTTTCCATTACGGCTTATTTTGAAGTAGACACTTTTTGATTTGATTTTTTGCTGATTGATAAAATCCTGTATGGCTTTTTCTGTACTTAGTGCATGTAATTGAATCGTATAATCAGCCGGGTTTTGAGTCCATATCCAGGCTTCATCTTTTTTCTGTGTAGTTCCTGACTGAGACTGACTGGGAACATTAGACTTAATCACTGTATCTTGTTTGCCGGCCAGATTTAACTGTTTTTTAATACTTGAAAAACTTCTCACCCATGGTTTTGGATTGGTCAGTTTCGGATTAAGCGCAGAAACTGCAGTATTGGCCGCCTGTTTAGAATCATAGTTTCCATAAGTCATGCTATACCAGTTTTGGCCTCCACGTATAGTTGCAAACCTTGCTATATCGCCGGTTAACGAATATTTGCTGATTAACTGGTCAATAGCCTGCTTATTTTGTGAGCCAAATAATTGAATGGTAAAGTTTGCATCCGGTTGTTGTTTCAGCCAGTTTTTACCCTTAATTTGTTGCGCTTTAGGCACTGGCTGCGATGATGCAGTCTTTACTTTTTGACTTTCTGAGACAACCGAAAAACTTACCACAGTTGTACTCCCACTCGTTGGATTTTTTACTGACACTTTCCATTGGCGTTCTTTTTTTCCTGTCGCCACCAACAACTTAATCTGGCTGACGCTGACAAATTCAAACTGGTCCGGGGTTAAACGGGATGAAAATTGTTTTTTGTTTTTGTCCCATTCCAGTTCCAGCACTGTTTGTCTGGAAAATCCCTGGCCTGTGATAGCCACGGTCTGACGTGTATCGCTGCCGATAACAGGATTGGGTGAAATACTTTTGATTGACACATCTGCAATAAAGGGCCTAACAACATCAAAATAAATTGCTTTTGATTGTCTATCTTCAACACTTTTGGCATAAATCTGCCATTGCTGAGACACTATCCCGGTACTCAGATTTAATTTTATTTTACTATTATTTTCGTAGAACCACTGATCCGGAGTCAATTTATTAGAAAATTCTTTTTTATTTTCACCCCAGATCACAACCAGACTGATATCATCAGACAGATTAGTCCCACTGATAGTAATGAACTGACGACTGTTTGAGCCGATAACAGGTTCAGGTTCAACACTTCTGAGTTCAGGTACAGGCGTTTGAGCGATGGAAGAAATTGTTTCTAAAGTGACAATTTCTGCTGCTGACTCAGTTTGTTCAGTTTTTGCCTGAGAGTCATTAATTTCAATCACTTCCAGCTCATTAGCTGTTTTTGATTCAGGCAGCTCTATTGGGACAGTTATTGGTGCTGTTATTTCTGCTGAGGAGTTATCCACTGCAGTATCGGTAATAATATTACTCTCTGGCTGAGGGCTTTCAACTGGCTGAGGGCTCTTCTCCGGCTGAAGGCTCTTTTCCGGTAGTTCTAATGGTAATAATTCAATTGTGCTATTAGCTGACGGCTTATTATCAAATAAGTTATTTATTACCAGAACCGCTGTCAATATAATAGCTATCAGAGCAATGGGTATAATAAATTTTGCCGGGCCTGAGGTATTGGAATCTTCGTCGTCATATTCACGGCTTGACTGATTATCAAACTTCTGGTCATCAAAGAGAACGGCTTCATTATCAGTGTATTCCTGATCGACCTTCTCTACTTCTGTCTCTTCCGCTTCAGCAAAGAAGGTATCAATGGATTGTTCACCCATTCGTTCAATTTCTTCAAACTTTTCAGACAATAGATTGATTTGTTCTTCTGCTTTGTCTGTCTTATGCTCACCTAATTCATCATCTTTCAGATCTCTTATAAAGCCCTCTTCCTGCGTTGATTGTAATCCATTAATCTGGCTATCAATATTGGTTTCATGATAGTTACTGCTGGAGGTAATATAGTTATCACCTTTGCCGCTTGACGCAAGAAATTTACCGGCAAAGAAGTTTATCTTTTCCGGTATACCATCCGAATTACTATAAATACTATCAACGATGCGTGGTGTAAACGGTGACTCACGATCGAATCCGGCAACAGCCATTTTATGTCTTAAGTAACCCGAGACGCCTTCCTTATCAAAGCTTTCAAGTGTGGAAATATGAAGAATGTCTCTAAAATCTTTTAATTCAGGGCCTTGCAGACGCTCGGTGATTTCTATTGTGGCAAACAAAACGATATTGATATAGGGCTCTTCATCTTGTTTTTGTTGTGAAAGTTGTGTTAAAAAACGTAAACAATCCATTGATAAATCCTGTGCATCATCAATGAACAGAACCGGTTTGAATCCCGATTGGATAATTTCAGCCAGTTGCGTTTCCAGGGACTCCAGCAATTCCATTTTATCATCAGAAATCGCTACCAATTCATTCAGGATTGCCTCGATCAATGACAGAGTATCATATTGCTGCGCATTATTAATTTTTACAACTCGC
>Ga0209013_10005438_pt1 | contig 10977 bp, 16 predicted proteins | sample Cruoilmetagenom2_FD_187291 | JGI IMG/M metagenome (GOLD analysis project Ga0209013, IMG submission 187291) | Oil polluted marine microbial communities from Coal Oil Point, Santa Barbara, California, USA - Sample 2 (SPAdes) (version 2) | ecosystem: Environmental > Aquatic > Marine > Oil seeps ...
GTCGACGCGTGGGCGACCATTGGCGACGTTCTCACCTCCTCCCAGGAGCGGTATGCCGTTGAGGTAGCCGACCGCCACCACACACGGCCTCAACAAGTCCTCGGCGACATGACACCATCAGACAAACTCGCCGAAATGTTGCAATGAACCCCTGAACTCGCAGCGCCTATGCGCCCCTCATCAGAGACCTCGAGAGCGAATTCGACGGATTGTCCAAAGAGCGTGTGCCTCCCCACACAGCGACGCTTTTCATCACCGCACGGGGGCCAGCATGAAGGCATGGCATCGGAGGATGCCCAGGCCTGAACACCGTCACCCGGATCGCCCGGCACCGTACTCACGGAGACCACACTCGTTTCCCCATGGTCTCGATGACCTGCTTGGGGGCGATGTGCGACAGGTATCGGTCGGTGGTCGCCAACGATGTATGGCCGAGCTGCTGTTGGATGATCGGCATCGGGATGCCTTCCATCATCAGCTCGTAAGCATGAGTGTGTCGGAAGCCGTGCGGATGCACCCGCTTCTCGATCCCTGCGTGCAGTGCGAGCGAGCGGAGCGTTTGTCGCAGGGTCGTTGGGTCCAACTGGCTCCCCTTCAGCGTGCAGAACAGCGGCGCGGCGCCCGGCAGTTCGAGGGTCCGTCTGCGTTCGATCCATGCTTCGATGTGGGGGTTCGCTCCCCGGTCGATTCCCACGGTGCGCATCCGGTTCCCTTTGCCGTGCAGCACGGCGACCGATCCGATCTCGAAGTTGATGTCCTTGGGCCGCAAGGCGAGGGCTTCGCTCAGCCGTAGGCCGGTGCGATACAGCAGCACGATCACCGCCCGGTGCCGGATTCCGTAGATCGTCGTCGTCGAACACTGCGCTGCGAGGGCCCGGACCTCGTCCGGGGTGAGGATCTCGACGGGATAGGTCTTCCCTCTGTGTGCAGCGGCCCCGAGGCGGAGATTCGCGGACCGCGTGTCGTCAACCATCGAGACACCGTACGACACGCATACGGCTGGTTCTAGACCTCCGATGCCCCGACGCAACCACCGGGCAACGGGCTACCGCCTATCGCTATGGCGCCCCTTCCGCTCGGTACCGGTGGGCGAATCGGCGATCGGGCAGCGAGCGCCGAGACCGGTGCGGATGGGTGGCGCCAGGCCGTCAACGTCGACTCGAAAGAACGACGAACCGCCCGGGCAAGATCACCCGTCCTCACGCATGTCGAAGAGGATGGCACGAACCTGAATCTGCAGATCGGGAAGATCTCGCTCGACGACCTGCCACACGATCGACGGATCCACATATCGGTAGCCATGGGCCAGCAGGTTTCTCATGTCTACCACCTCGCGCCACGGAACCTCCGGATGGCGATCTCGTGTGTCTTCCGAGACTCCGTTAGCGGCCTCGCCAATGGTCTGTATCCAGTGGATCACCGCTGTCAGCAGCACTTCGTCGCCCGTGAACGCCTCTTCCGTATCAGGTCGGTGCCGGTCGATGGCTTCAATCAGTTCGACGATGTCCAGTAGGAAGTCGCGGTCACGATTCACAACCCAACAGCCTCGGCGTGTACTCGTTCCCGGAGCCGCGGTTTGACGTCGGTTGCTATCTCGACCGGGAATCCGAGGAGATCCTCGAGCTCAAGGTGGAGAGCTGCCAGGTCCAGAAGGCTGCTCCCCTCCTCCATGTCCACGAGCATGTCGATGTCACTCTCGGGCCCGGCCACGTCGCGAGCCACCGATCCATAGACGCGGACATTCGACGCCCCGTATCGATCCGCGATCTCGTGGATCTCTGTTCGCCGCGCGCGGAGCAGTTCCAGGCTCGGCGTTTCGCTGACTTGCCCGACCGTGGTCACGTGAACGACCCTCCTGTACGCCTCTATTGTCTCACACCGACCCAGAGCTGTCGCACGCATCGCGGAGGTCACCTCCCGGGAGGTTGACCAGGAGCGGATCTACAGCGAGATCACGGCCGGAGCTCCGGATCCGTCCATGCATATTCACCGCCCACCTGCTCGCCGGTGTCACCTTGACCCGCCAGCACCCGTAGGTGCTGCCTCTTCGCGATCGAAGGTCTAGAACCGGCGATCGCTGTCTCGTACGGTGTCACGGTGGCCCGCATCACCCAGTTCGGCTTCCGCCGTGGGCAAGCCCCACCCAACAAAGGGAAGACCTATCCCGTCGAGATCCTCACCCCTGACGAAGTCCGCGCCCTCGCCTCACAATGCTCGACGACCTCGACCTGCGGAATCCGACACCGAGCGCTGATCGTCATGCTCTACCGCACCGGCTTGCGCATCAGCGAAGCACTTGCACTGCGCCCCAAGGACCTCAACCTCGAGATTGGATCGGTCACGGTGCTCCACGGCAAAGGGAACCGCCTACGCACCGTCGGGATCGACCCGGGAGCGAACCCCCACATCGAAGCATGGATTGAACGCCGACAGACCCTGAATCCGCCGACCCATACTCCGCTGTTCTGCACCTTCAAAGGCAGCCCAATGAACCCATCACACGTGCGCACCCTGCTCCGGAGACTGGCCAGCCGTGCCGGGATCGACAAGCGGGTGCATCCACACGGCTTCCGTCACACTCATGCCTACGAGTTGATGATGGAGGGGGTGCCGATGCCGATCATTCAGCAGCAGTTGGGCCACGTCTCGTTGGCGACGACCGATCGGTACCTATCCCACATCGCCCCCAAGCTCGTCATCGAGACCATGGGACAACGGGAATGGAGCCCCTAGCGAGCGGCGATGCCCCCCTCCACGGGGTTCAATGACTCTCGATCTGCCGGCAATCGGTTCGTAACTCCGTTTGACATTGGCTGCGAGTGACAGGGTCACACGCGCTCGGCCACCGCGCCGTATCGTTGTTGTGCGGCCTGCGCTGACGTTCCGAGGATCCTCCCGATCGCGTTCCAGGAGATCCCCGCCGATCGAGCCTTCGCAATCGCATCGACGATCTGCCGCTCGCTTCGAGCGCGATCCAGAGCAGCTCGCTCAAGGAGATACTCCTCGACCGGACGCTCATCGGCTTCGTCGGGTTCGTAGTCCTCGAAACGCCTCGCCAGCTCATCGCCGTGGTCAAGAATGTCTTGGATTGATTTGGGCACAGCTCTCACCTCAGGAACCTCGACCTGGCCGGCATGGCATGGACGACGAAGACAACCCCCTTCACCCTCCGCAACACCGATCTCGAGCGGGCGCCCGTTCTGATCTGCGCCGACAAGCATCACGATATCGCCAAGGTCGAACACGCGAATTGGATTCCGATACGCATGCAGTACATCCTCATCTTCAATCCCGTGCTTGCGAGCACTGTCCAGAATCACGGAATCCACATCATCAAGATAACTTGATGCCAGCGCGATGTCTAGAGGTATGCCGGACTCCCGCCGCGATCGAACCTCGAAGGTGGAGTCAAGCCAGGGTGACAATCCAGAGCATTGGATCGAGACTTGTGGGCAAGTTCGCTCTATCGACAACAACAGACGCCGCCCGGATCGGAATCTGTCACAGCCCCTCGTCACACTGCCGCTATGACCGAGACACCGAGGCCCGACTCGTCAGCTCGTGTGCTCGAAGCGACAGCCGTGCTTCTGACCGACGACAGCTGGCGCCGTCGGGTAATCGAGCAAATGCGACCCATATCCGTAGACCACTACGAGCTTCGTCGCAGTTTCCAGTTCGAGATTCCCGAATCGCTGCTCGACGAGAGCTTGGAGGGCGACGATCGGGGAACCGTCGAAGTCCTGCTACCGGTCTGCTGGCTGCCGAAGGAATCCCTGCTGGACTTCGACCTCAGGGATCAGATTGGTGAAGCGGCCCCGATCCTCGAGCGCCGGTCGATTGGGGGCGCTCTCACCACCGTGCTTGACGCATGGCAGCGGCAAATCCCCGAAATGGATGGGATCCGATTGAGTGAGAGCACTATCGAGTCCATCTGCTCGGCATCGCTATCGCCATGGCACCAAGCACATCAACGCCGGCAACGACTCCGCCGAGTAGCTCCCGGTACCGATCTGTCCCGCTACCTGGAGGAATCCACTGGGTTCTCGATCACGGTGAATGCCTCTGCCGCACTCCTGGAAGAAGGTCGGCAATTGACGTTCCGTGCCTTCGAAGCCTTGGAGAAGCGGTTGAATCATGAAGACCTCGACAACACCGCGTTCAGTGGCGCAGTCCTCGCCCCCTATTCCACCCAGACCTACCTCTCGGCGGAAGAACTCGTCGATTGGATCGAGAGCCATCATCAGGCACTCGAGCAGATCATCACCAAGGCCAAGGAGTCCGATGCCATCACGGCATGGCTGGAGCTCCTTGTGGAGTCTGGCCGACGATGGCCTGCGCTTGTTCCCACCAGGGTTCCGATTGGGCGCCCTTTCCTCTACAAGACACGAGAGATCCGAAGCTCCGGCAGTCGCCGACCGAGGATCTTCCGTCACAGGGCTGACCTGACTTCAGCCCAGAGCTACCACATCGCGGCCAGCGCTCCGGATTCGTCCATGCGCATCCGCCGCCCACCTGAAGCACTCACGGACGACAACGAGCCGATCGGAGCGCCGAGCACGTTCGAGAGCTTCACATGGAGTGATGAACTCTTCTCTGCCTACTCCTCGTTGCCATCACGACCTGAACGAGCCACCTTCACATTCGCATTCGGTCTCTATCGCGACATCTGGTTCCCGTACATGTACGCGCTCTTGCTCGTTGCGTTCGCCCTGGGTGCAGCATTGACGCAGAGCGTTGACGCGGCCTTCGCCGCCGTTCTGACAATCCCCACGGCCATCGTCGGAGGCTTCGTGGTAAGCCGGGACTCCGTCCTGGTGGGGCGACTCCTCCGCTGGCCGCGGATCCTTCTGATGACGGCCAATCTGACTCTGTGGGTCATCGTCCTCTGGAAACTCCAGTCCGTGATAGATTGATAGGTAGGTCATGGCGAAGAACACCGACAACGGATATCGCAAGGGCGCAGTCTCTCAGCGAACGCAGGTCAAGAACCCCCGCACCGGGCTCTGGACAAAACGCGACGGCTCCACCGGCCAGTTCACGGCCGTGAAGAAAACAGGTGGGACCTTCAAGGGCGTCAAGCGCGAAGACTGACCACTGTCAGGCCATCAATCGCGAGCAACGCATGATGGCTTGTCCCCCAACAGCGCCTTCCGCAGATGGCGCCTGAGTCCATCTGCTGGTCGAGGGCACCCTCGACCAGCGAACACCGCCAGGCACTGCACCTCCCACCCGCAGCCTCGCCTGCACGAACCTGCCGGAGTGTGAACCGGGTCACAGCGGTACCGCAATCGGGTCGAATCGCGGACGGGTATCATCTCTTGACCATCATAAGCACTGTGCTTATACTTCTGTCATGCTTATGACGCTCATTCAGATCCTCGAGGATGCCGGTGTCCACATCGACGTCACGAGCGATCGGCAACGCAAGAGCGATCACCCCGACGCACTCATCACACTGAAACTCGAGAATTCAGAAGCAGACCTCGCTATCGAAGCGCGCCGGCGAGCGCCCTACCCCGGCGAGATCGCGTCCCTCGAACAACTCCGGTCAGAGATCACCGCGGACGGGATCCCGACACTCGTCGCGCCGTACATCTCCGATGAGACAGGACGGGGGCTCACCAACGCGGGGTGGTGCTGGGCCGATGCCCAAGGAAACGCTGATCTCAGGGCTCCGGGTCTCCGCATCCAACGACGAACCACGAACCGACCCCCAATGGACATGGACGACCGACTTCCGTCGGGCGTCGGCTCTCTGTCGATCATTCGCGCGCTGATCAATGCCGGGGAATGCCCCGGGCCAACACAGCTCGCCCGAGCGGTCGGGGTGACCCAACCCCGTGCCTCTCAGGTCCTTGATCGGCTCACCCGCTCCGGACTCGTCGACCGGGAAGATCGAACCACATGGACGGTTCACCGAGCAGCCCTTCTCGATGCGTTCCTCTCCCAGTACCGGGGCCCGGGCGGATCCGAGCGCCGCCATTACACCCTTGGTTCCCTCGAAGACGCGGCCCACGATCTCGCCGAGGCAAGCCGCCGAGCAACGGGTGACGTCCTCTCGCTCTCCGGGGACGTTGCCGCCGACAGGATCTCCCCCTGGCGTCGACCAACAACGCTGCTCGTGTACGCAGCGACACCGTTCCCCACAAGCACACTCGATATGGTTGAGGCACTCGGTTCACATGACGCGAACGTCGTCATCAGATATCCGGACGATCGATCCCTGTTCGCTCTCGACCCGATCGGCACCGGCAACGCCCTCCGTCTCGCCGATCCGACGCAGGTCATCTGGGACCTTGTCGACCTCGGTGGGTCTGACCGACGGGAAGCAGCAGACAAGGTGGCCGCATGGCTTCTCTCCCGCTGACTCGCCTGGACCTGACCACATCCTCAGTCACAGAGGAGCTGGGGCTCGTCGCTCTCACCGACATCGCTTCCGCTGTCTCGAACGAACCACAACACCGGATCATCGGTGGCCACATGGTCTCCCTCCACGTCCGACGCTGGCATCTCGATCTGTTTCGCGAAACTGCCGATGCGGACATTGGCGTAGTACCGGCCGCCGTCCGAACACCGGAGTTGATCGAACGACTGCAAGCTCTTGGATACCGGCCTCGAGTGTGAGCGCTTCCGGTTTGGGCGTCCCTACAGCGCTGATTCCACCAAACCGTCGACCCATGCGAGCGCTTCCTCCCATGCATCGACACCAGGAGACGGCGCAGGAAGCCGCACCGAGCCCCACTCGGCCGCTGGTCCCTGCTCTTCGAGCACCCGTCTGGCGGCGGCAGATCGAACGTGTTGAGCCTCGGAGCGGTAACGATCAAGCGGGAGCAAGGCTTCGAGAATTCGGCAAAGAGCGAGGAAGCTCAGATTGTTCTCCGGCATCGGCGAGAAGAGGTCTGTGATGACAGCGTGGTTCGCCAACGACCAGCGCAGCGAGGCGCCGCCACGCATCCGCACGACCCACGCGGCCCGTTCGAGTCCGGCAAGCGACTTCTCCACATTGCGCTTCGAGTAGCCACACAGTTGAGCGAGATCCGAGGCGCTCCGCATCGTCCCCGCCGGATCCAAACCCAGCTGCCGAATGATCTCTGCTCTCGCACTCACGCCGAGCGCCGAGCGCACCCGCAACTGCACGGCAGCGGCAGCCAAGACATCAAGATGAACCGGGCCGGCCATGCGTTCCGAACGGTCCGGAAGCACCGGCGCAACGTCCGGGCTTCCACCGAGGCGCTTGAGACGCGTCCGAGAGACCAGTTCCGGAAACGATTGCTGCCATGCCTGAGCGTGCGCAGCCAGCCGTCGATCCCGGCTCCCGATCTCGTTGGTGATGTGAATGAGCGGCTCGAGGTCGACCGCCGTCGCAATAGGACGACGAACCGGCGCCGGAACGCCGACAACCCCCCAGCAGGCCCAGACGAAATCGATCATGCCGTCGCTGAAACTGTTAGCCATCCCTCCTCCCCTCCACCCGTGCAATGGCCGAGTCGAGTTCGTTCGCGAAGGCATCGGACACGTCGTGCTTCATGCACCACCGTCGGGCATCCTCAAGCTCCTGCAGAGACGGGTTCATCGCCTCGAGATCTGCCATGTGCTTGCTCGCCGGCCCATGATCGGTTGCCGCGTACAGCTTCATGTGGATGAGGTCGTAGCGATCGGCGATGAAGACGGTGAGCGCCCCGAACGTCTCAGCTCGGCATCGACGGAGGAACCCAGTCGGAAGTCCCGCATCGAGCAGGCTCGTAGGTCCGAAATTGAGCCAGTGAGGTTCCAATCCGAGCTCGAGTGCCACCGCCGACACATACCGCTCCAGACCCACCGAGAACTCCGAGGCTCCGACCAGTTCGTCGTCCTCGACGAGCGCTACGACATCAACGTCTCGTGTCGCACTTGCAACGAGACCGTCGAGGAGCATCGCCGAGCCGCCCACGACGGCAATGCTCGCTGTCACCTCTTCCGCTGCGAGGAGAGCACCGAGCAGTGCGAAGGCATCGCGAAGGTGATCGGCATCTCGAATCGGTGTTCTGGTTTCACCCATAGTGCGAATATAACATTCGCACTTCGCGAATTCAAGATGCGTCTTTGCCTACGCGCCGCGGTCCCCGGTTGTCACGTCTCGCTCGTGGACTCGGCATCGGGTGAAGTGCCGAGTCTCGCGATGCTCAACCGCACACAACAGGTCGAAAGGTGGCGGCTCCCACGCCGTGCAGGCCAACAACCCCCTCCGGCTATTCATCGACTCGGTCTTCGCTCTATTTTCCCATGTCTTCGTCACCCGTGTGTGGAGCAGAAGACCGCTGTACCCGGTTCTGATGACCCCCTTCCCCCCGCTCACCCCCTTCCTTTTCCAGGAACTCGTGAGCAGGTCTCTGTCGGGGAGCGCCTGCATCGTGATCGTGGGCCGCTTCCTCAACCTGGTCCTCGCCGTCTCCTTCGCTGCCTCAACGATCGCCTTGCCGAATCCCGGGCCTGAATCGACCGGCTGAGCCGGTGCGATTGACCGCATCGCCGGCAGGTCCAATCCAATAGACCTTCACGTGCGCACCGTGAACGCGTCCAACGAGGGATCGAGTTCGACGGTGTGAACATCGACCGAGCGGACTCGCGCCGCACGCGGCCCCTGCTCGAGAAACACAACGTACTGTTCGAGTACTTGCTCATCTCCCTGGACTCGCGTCTCGACCGATCCATCCGGGACGTTGCGCACCCACCCCACCAGGCCGAGTTCGTTCGCCACGTGCACCGCCGTGTAGCGGTAGCCGACGCCCTGAACTCGACCGGCGACCTTCGCGATGATCGACTTGTGATCCGTCACGGCATCCATGGTTGCAGCTTGACGCCTCGGGGTTCCAAAACCGCACCGTTACATGTAACATGAATAGATGGCAACACCACAAAACGACTCGTCCGCACAGCGGGTCGCCAACTACAGGAAGCGGATGAGAGCGCGGGGCATGAGGCCAATCCAACTGTGGGTGGCCGACGTCCGCACTCCGGGTTTCTCCGCCGAGGCGCACCGCCAATCGGTCGCCGTTGCGGCCAGTCAGCATGCCTCCGACGATCAGACGTTCATCGACGAGATCGGCCTCGACGAAGCGTGAGACGCTCCGAGATCAGGACAGCGGCAGCAGGGAGCGGCTACACGGGCATGCCACGCCCGGTAGTGATCATCCAGGATGACCACTTCGACTCTACGGACTCGGTGACCGTGTGTGCGTTCACCACCGACCCAACGGAAGCACCACTCATTCGGATCCCGATCGTGCCCGACGATCAGAACGGCCTGCGAGCGGCGAGCAGCTTGATGGTCGACAAGATCACGACCGTGCCCCGGTCCAAACTTGGTGAGCGAATCGGCCACGTTGCCGATCGGGACATGGTCAGACTCGAACGTTCCATCGCAGTGTTCTTCGGTCTCGCCGGTACCTGACCTCTCCGATTCGGTTCGAACCGCAGCGTCGACCCTGATCGCTTCGACGGCGCTCGACGCGTAGCCGCCGGAGGGGTGCCAACAAGCCATCTCGCATCCTGTCGAAGGCCACTCGCAGGATTCAGATGCCGCTGTCCCCGGTGAGTTGTTCTGCACGCCGTTGCACGACTCGACGGACCTTCACGATGTTGGGGAACGGTTCGAACGCTGATCCGTCGAGTGCATCGAGAACCGCTGCCGCAACCGGCTCCACGGTCCTGTGCAGCATCGCCTCGACAGCTTTGGCTGGAAGACCCAGCGGCTCAACTGATTCGAGGAATCGACGGCGACCAAGGTCCCGTACGTTGTGGTTTCCACCGAAAGGCGCAGCGAGCGTCATGTCGCCGTACGGGCACGTCGACACCAGGTCATACACGGGGGTCGGGCGCCACAGATCGTCACGACCGCGGTAGATCGCCAGGTTGCGGGCATGGAGATCACCGTCACAGGCCAGGTACGACAGCACGAACCGCTGCAGCAGTTGCAGCCGTGCAACTTGCGGCGCCGAACATCGGTTCGCGAGTCCGGCGATGACGTCGATCGTGTCGAGGTCGTACTTGTCCGCCGGGTACCTCCCGAGAGCCTGACAACCGTCCTCAACGGGGAGCGCAACGACGCCGCTGTCGGTCATGACACGGTCGAACCGTTCTACGACAAGACCCGACGACCCGGCACCGTCGACGACGATCTCATGGTGCGGGACCGCGAACTCGCCGGACACCTGCGCGGCGGTCAGCATCTGGTGTTCGTTCGCAGTCACGTGCGGATACTCGGGCGCGTCCAACTTCACGATGACGAAGCCGGTGGCCGTCCGCTGTGGGAACGAGATCATCTTCCCCGACACTCTGCCCGATACCTTCGGCTGCACTCCCGGAATCGCTACACGGTCGAACGGTGCGTCGGGCGTCACCGCTACGGAGCGTTCGAACAGTGCATCCAGATCGGCCTCTACCCACGGTCGCTCTTCGACGAGCGGTGCGGGACGTTCCGGTGCGACACCGTGAGGGACGATCTGGATATCCCCAATCGTGTCTCCCCCGACAGCGAGCAGCTGAGACAGCTCATCATCGGCAGACACCTTCAGCGTGCGTCGAAGAGCGGTGAGCCGGCGGCCTTCCGGCAGCAGACCGGTGAAGAACGCGGGCAGCTGCCTGGCGGGCGCCACGACTGGTTCTGGCGACAACGGCAACGTCGAAGCGACCGGCTCGCCGTCGTAGCCCTCCAGGTAGCGGAACTCGACGCGGTCATCGAACCGCTCCAACGTGGCGGCCAACACCGCCGTCTTGTACACGTCAGCGAGCATCACGCACCTCGAGGGTCAATCCGAGGGCGTCAAGCACGGCAACGAGCACGTCCATCCGGATCGTTGCCTTCCCACGTTCGATTTCGGAGACGGACTTGCGAGACACTCCCGCAAGATCTGCGAGCATCTGCTGATCGATTCGCAGCGACTTGCGGCGAGCACGAACCTGTCTGCCAACCACGTTCATGTAACCGTTCGGTGCCAT
>Ga0209013_10005439_pt1 | contig 10977 bp, 8 predicted proteins | sample Cruoilmetagenom2_FD_187291 | JGI IMG/M metagenome (GOLD analysis project Ga0209013, IMG submission 187291) | Oil polluted marine microbial communities from Coal Oil Point, Santa Barbara, California, USA - Sample 2 (SPAdes) (version 2) | ecosystem: Environmental > Aquatic > Marine > Oil seeps ...
AAGATCGGAAAAATTAAATTCATCTCCCTTCTTCAATATTTTAGCTTCAGGATATAACAACTGTAATTCTTCTATATCTATTACTTTACTAAATATTGAAAGAAAATTCAGATCAACATAAAAATCTTGCCATTTTAGAAATACATCAATATCCTTTTCGTTGATTTGAAAACCTCCAATAGACAAAGTAAAAGTAAAAGGATTAAATGATACAGATTCTATTTGCGCATCTCTATTGTATTCATCTTTAATAAAATCAGCAGCCTGACGTTTGATCACAAATGGGATGACAATGAAGCCAATAAACATATATAATATAAAAATTGCTCCAACCCAGAATATTGAATTTTTAAGAAGCCTTTTAGAATTGAATTTACTAGAATTTATCTCTTTTTCATCACTCATATAAAAACCAGATATTTTACAAAAATTGGAAGGAGTTTCGTGAATTATTTTCCATTAAAAATTACAACAATTACTTTATACATTCAATTATTGATTAAAATATAAAAAATAATTGAAACGAAAATTGCTATTTGTTGAATTGACTATTTTCATTCAGAACTTGCAACTAATTAAAAACATTGATTTTAAGTTAAAGCCTATCTACATTTAAAGTCTTAATTTTTTATAAATATAGTGATATTTGGAGGTTTAGTTAATTATGGGAATGATGGCCAAGATGAGGAGTTTAGCTCCATGGTTTATAATTACGGTTGGGGGATTATTCGTTGTATTTATGGTCCTATCCGATTCTCAAATTTCAAGCGTGATGGGAAATAGAAGTAATAATGTTGGTGAAATAAATGGGAAGGAAATTACATATCAAGATTATGCCAATTTAATTGATAGATATAGACAGTTTCAGGTTGAGCAATCCGGCGCTGAGATTCCAGAAAGTCAAATGGAGCAATTTAGAGATCAAGTATGGGATAATTTGGTAAACCAAACTCTAATGGAACAGAAAATTAAAGATTATGGACTAACGGTTTCATCCGAAGAAATTAAAGATATCCTATTAGGTCCAAATCCACCTCAATCTGTTACTCAGTATTTTATCGATTCAACTGGCCAGTTTAACAGGCAAGCTTACGATGCAGCTATTTATAATCCTCAAAATAAAGAAGCAGTTTTACAGTTAGAAGATCAAGTAAGACAGCAGCTTTTACAAGAAAAACTTTCAAATTATGTCAGTGCTTCTGTATTTGTTTCGGATAATGAAATTTCTAGAAAATTTTCTGATGATAATATAAAGTTGAATGCTGACTATGTACTAGTTGAAAATTCAATTATTGCTGATTCTTCATTTGTTATAGGCGATGCTGAAGTACAAGAATATTATAATGATAACATGGACGATTACAAGGTTGAAGAAAAAAGAAAATTAAAATATGTTCTTTTCCCAACAGCGGCTTCGCATGGTGATACAATTGGAATCCAAAAAAATCTTCAGGCGATTATTGAAAAAGTGAAAACTGATACTAGTTCTTTTAAAACATATGTTGAAATATATTCTGATAAACCATATTCAAAAGATACATTGCAAGTATCTCAAATTCCTGGTGAAGCTCAAGACCTTATTGTAAAAGCTGCTTCGGGCAGTATTGTTGGACCAGTTCTTACAAACGAAGGTTATTTTGTTTATTTAATTTCGAAAAGTATAAAGACAAAAGACCAACTAGTTAAAGCTTCTCATATATTGGTTGTGGATGAGCAAGAAGCAAAGAATATTTATAAGGAATTAAAAAATGGGGCGGATTTTGCACAATTAGCAATTGAAAAATCAACTGATCCTGGCAGTGGTAAAAAAGGTGGTGATCTGGGTTGGTTTGGCAAAGGGCAGATGGTAAAAGAATTTGAGAATACAGCATTTAGGAGTAAAATTGGTGTTTTACAAAAACCTGTTAAATCTCAGTTTGGATGGCATATAATAATGGTTACTGACAAAACTAATAGGAAATTTGTTGTTGAAAGTATTTTAAATAAAGTAGTACCATCAGCCACAACAATAGATAGAATAAATAATGATGCAAGTGATTTTCAGTACTTAGCTGAAGAAAATGGTTTTGAAAAAGAAGCTGCAGCTTTGGGGTACAAGATTATTGAGACAACTCCGTTTGAGAAAGATGCAGGATTTGTACCAGGTTTAGGTAGTAATAGTTCCCTCATTCGTTCGTCGTTTGAAATTAGTAAAGATGATGTTAATTCAGTATTTAAATTGCAATCTGGATATGTTGTTTCAATGGTTTCAGAAGTTGCTAAAGCTGGATTTCAACCAATTGAGGAGATAGAATCTGTTCTAAAGAATAAAGCTTTGTTAGAGAAAAAAGCAGATGGGGCATTCAAACTAGCAACACAAATTCGCGAGAAAATTGGTAGTGGAAATGATCTAGGAGTTGCCAAAGAAGTTAGTCCAAAAGCTAAAGTTGCCTCGGTTAATAATTTTACCCCAAGTGGTGTTGTTCCTGGATTAGGACGAGAATATGCCTTTGCCCAAAAAGCAATGAGCACCCCTATAAACCAGATCTCTGAGCCTTTCAAGGGAAATAAAGGAAGTTATATTTTAAGAGTGACTAATAAAACCGCATTTGATTCAACCGCCTACTCACTTCAAAAGAGTACCATAAGAACTACAATGCTAAATCAGAAAAAGTCTTCAATCTTTTCACAATGGATTGGTGAAATAGAGAAAGAAGCGGATATTGTCGATAATAGATATCTTTTTTATAGATAAAATTAGAATTCAAATTTCGAATTTTGAGAAAGCCGTGAAAGTAGTTCACGGCTTTTTTATTATCAGTATGAAAGTAGAAACTTTCAAATTCTCAATAAGAGTATTGAACCCTTTATTAAGTTTACAAATATGACTATCATTACAAACCAAATATCAATTAACGTTTAGAAATGAATTCAAAAGTAGAAAGATTATATTTAACTGGCTTTATGACATGTGGTAAAAGCACAATCGGTCCAATATTGGCAAATGTTATTGGGTGGTCTTTTAAAGATCTTGATTTAGAAATTGAAAAAAAAGAAAATAAAAAGGTCGTAGAAATATTTGAAGAGAAGGGTGAAAATTATTTCAGACAAATTGAATATAATTTACTTTCAGAATATTCCGAGCACAAAAATCTTATTCTTTCACTTGGTGGTGGTACAATAATAAAAAAAAATAATTTGGAATTGATGAAGAGAACTGGAAAAATTATCTATCTAAAGTCGTCTTCAGAAGTGATATACCAGAGAATTAAAAATAAAATTGATAGACCAATATTTAGGGATTTAGTGCTTTCTGAAAATGCAAAACCGCAAGATTTTATTGATAGAATTAAAAATCTACAGCAAGAGAGAGAACCTTATTATTCCTCGGCGGATTTTTTCATTGATACAGATAAAACTAGGATTGGAGTAACAGTTGATAGATTAGTAAAAATAATTAGAAAGCATATTCATGAAAAAAATTAAAATTCCTATTAGTCATAACCCATATGACGTTCTTGTTGGTCATGATATTTTTAATCAACTTTTTAGCAAAATCAGAAAGCTAAAATTGAATAAAAAGATCATGCTAATTGTTGATAAAAATTTATACAATATTAGAAAAAATGAAATTGATTCTCTAAAAAAATCATATGAAGGCAAATTGGTTATTCTGGTTATTCATGCTACCGAAAGATTAAAATCCTTTTCTACATTGCAAAAAATTTATACAGAACTCTTATCTAATGAATATGGACGTGATACACTCTTAATTGCTTTAGGTGGTGGAATAATTGGTGATGTGGTTGGTTTTGCATCTTCAACATTCTCTAGAGGAGTTCAATATGTTCAGGTTCCAACAACTCTTTTGGCAGCTGTGGATAGCTCTGTTGGAGGGAAAACTGGTATTAACTTTGAGAGCACAAAAAATATCATTGGAACATTCAATCAGCCAAAAATTGTTCTAATAGATTCGACTCTCCTTACAACACTCCCTAAGAAAGAAATGATTTCCGGATTAGGTGAAGTTATCAAGTATGGGTATCTAACTAATAAAGATTTCTATCAATATGTGCTTTCTAATATTGATAATATAATTGGTAAAAAGCAAGATGTACTGGAAAAGATTATTGAAGAATCAGTCAGATTTAAAGGTGATGTAGTAACTAATGATGAAAAGGAAATAGGAGCAAGAAAAATTCTGAATCTTGGCCATACTTTTGCGCACGCTTTGGAAGTAGAACAGAATTATAAAATCAAACATGGTCACGCTGTAATAATAGGTATTGCTTGTGCTCTTTATTTATCGCAGAGATTGAATCTTTTAGATGATAGAAAACTTAAATCTCTTTTAACATTGCTAATCCAAGTCAAGGATTTTGTTAAAATATCAGAAGTCAATCTCAAAGAATGTTACAAAACAATGAAGCGTGATAAGAAGAACAGAGATGGAAAAATCAAGTTTGTTCTTTTGAAAGATATAGGAAATATGGTTATAGATGTTGAGGCAAAGGAAAGAGATATTAATTATGCACTTAAAAAAGGCATCTCAATATTCAGGTAAAAAATGACAATAAAATATGTCCTTTTTTTAATTAACCTCATTTTTTGTTTACAAAACATCCATGCTCAAGCAGAGCGTGAAACTAGAGCTGTCTGGATATCCACAAACTACAGACTTGATTGGCCACCTCCATCATATGATGAACAAACACAAAAAAATGAGCTTATTAAAATCCTTGAAGATATTGAAAGGAAAAATTTAAATACTATTTATTTTCAAGTTCGCAGCAATGGAACAGTATTATTTAAAAGTTCATTTGATCCTTTCTCATCCTACATTACCGGTGAAGTTGATTTGATGGGAAGTTATGACCCACTTAAATTTGCCATTGAAGAAGCGCACAAACGTGGATTGGAGATACATGCATGGATAAACAGTATGCGGAGCTTCAATAGTAGTGAAGTTAGTATTCTGGAAAACGATAAACATGTTTACAAACGACATCCCTATTGGCTGTATAGTAAAAATGAAGAGAACGGTAGTATCTCATTATGGTTAAATCCTGGACTGCCTGAAGTAAGAGAATATTTAATAGGGTTAATAAATGAACTTGTTGGAAATTATGATATAGATGGGGTTCAATTGGATTTTATAAGATATCCACAAGAACCAATTGATGACCATGATTCTTATGAAATTTATGGAAATGGTGAAAACATTGACGATTGGCGTCGACAAAACATCAATGCCTTCGTCACAGATTTAAATAAGAAAATAAAATCTACAAAACCTTTGATAAAACTAGGTGTTACACCAATAGGCATATACAAGAATCTCCCAAATGCACGCGGACTTGAAGGCTATTCAGATATTTTTCAGGATTCAAGAGAGTGGTTAAAGTTGGGAGTTATAGACTATATTGTTCCTCAAGTATATTGGAATATAAATGAAAATCCGCAATTTAAATATTTAGTGGAAGATTGGAATATAAATTCATTTGGCAAAAATGTAGTTATAGGAACTGCTGCATATAAGCAGAGTGTTAATAAAGAACTAAACGAACAAATTGAAATTACGCGCTCAAAAAAATCTTCTGGTGTTGCATTCTTCCGATATAGCAACATAAAAAATATTGAGTTCAACAAGTTTAAGGAGAAGGCTCTACCTGCAAAAATGCCATGGATTATACCTAAAGAAAACTTACCAGCAATTGCTTTAACAATAAATGATTCAGCGACTCAAAAAAATAGTATAAAAATTTCATTGGAGTTAGAAGGTGAAAGTGATGAGGCAAAGTATATAACTTTATACGAGATAAGTAATATCCGAAATGAAAAGGCACAAAGATTATTGGATGTTCTCCCAATCAGTTCAACTTCTACAACTATTTCGGTTAACATTCCTACTAACGTAATTTATAATTATACTGCAAAAAGTGTTGATAGACTTTGGAATGAAAGCGGAGAGTATAATATTGTTAGTTATAAAGTCCCAGAATTAAAAGAAGTTAACTCCCAAATTGCAAAATTTGATAAACCACTTTTAACTAAGATAAATAATCAGCACTATCTAATGTTTTGTTCAGAGGAGGATGATCATATAAATATCAAGGTCTCAACAACAAATAAGGAATTAAGCTTTGTATCATCACATAATGTTTTCCCTGGATTAAACTCTTTAGAAGTTGGTTCTGATGTCTTAAACTATAATATTATTCAGCTAGAGTTTGCAAATTCCAAAAGAGTTGTTGAACTAAAAAAGTAATTAGCTACTGAAAATATTCTTTCAAATATCTTCCAGTGTGAGAATTTGAGTTTTTAGCTATTTCTTCAGGTGTCCCTTCAGCAACAATATACCCTCCTTCATCACCGGCTTCAGGTCCAAGATCGATAATATGATCAGCACATTTAATTATATCAAGGTTATGCTCTATTATAACTATTGAATTGTTTTTTTCAAGAAGCAGATAAAAACTGTTAAGTAATTTAGCAATATCATGAAAATGTAAACCGGTTGTAGGTTCATCGAAAATGAATAATGTATGCTGCTTCTCTTTCTGAATCAGTAGATGGAGAGCAAGTTTTATTCTTTGTGCTTCACCGCCAGACAATGTATTAGAAGGTTGACCAAGTTTTATATAACCCAATCCAACCTGAGAAAGAACGTTTAGAAATTTTAATATTTTTGGTTGGGATTCAAAAAACTCAATGGCCTCATCAACTGTAAGCTCTAATACCTTAACTATATTTTTGCCTCTAAAGGTGATTTCTCTTACTTCTTTCTTAAATCTTGTTCCTCCGCATGATTCACATTCCAAATAAAGATCAGCCAGGAACTGCATTTCAATTTTTACAAATCCATCTCCTTGGCATGTTTTACATCTTCCACCCGGAACGTTAAATGAAAAATAACCAGGTTTATATCCTCTTGATCTAGCTTGAGGAGTGGAGGCAAAAAGAGATCGGATATGTTCATATCCCTTAACATAACTTATTGGATTAGATCTTGGAGACTTCCCAATTGGAGTTTGATCAACAATTCCTATATCGTTCAGATACTTTTTGCCAGTTATTTCTAAATGTCTTCCAACTGTTTTTGGATTACCACCAAAGGATTTGACTATTCCACCATACAATATGTCGTGAATAAGTGTACTCTTACCAGAACCGCTAACTCCGGTTATTACAACAAATTTATTTAAGGGAATGTCAACATCAATACCTTTCAAATTATGTTCAGAAGCACCAACAATTTTTAGCGAATTAGTTATTTTTATATTCCTTTCAGTTGGTATGGGAATATTAAGTTTTTTTGAAAGGTATTTTCCTGTAAGAGAATTTTTATCCTTTAATATTGTCTGGTAATCACCTAGGAATATTACTTCTCCTCCATGCACACCAGCCAAAGGGCCAATATCCACAATCGCATCTGATTCTTTCATCATTTCAGAATCATGTTCCACCACAATAACTGTATTGCCTATATCTCTAAGAGATTTTAATATTCCTATCAATCTTGAATTATCGCGTGGATGCAAACCAATGCTAGGCTCATCAAGCACATACAAGGTTCCCATCAAAGCAGAGCCTAAAGAAGTTGCTAGGTTTATTCTTTGAGTTTCACCACCTGATAGTGTACTGCTCAATCTATCTAATGATAAGTATCCTAAACCAACTTCATTAAGAAAAGTCAATCTTTTCTTAATTTCTTCAAGTACTTTATCACCGACTTCAAGATCGTACTTACTCAATATAACCGAATTAAAAAACTCTAATGTTTTTGCAATTGATAATGTGACAATATCATTGATTGAATGACAAGACAACTGAACCTGTAGTGCCTCACGCCTTATTCGTGAACCCTTGCATGCAGTACATGTCGTATAACCTCTATATTTACTCAGCAAAATTCTTATATGCATCTTATAAGTTTTTTGTTCAAGTTTTTCAAAGAATTTATTAAGTCCAACAAATCCTTTACAACCACCGTAGATTAAATCAACATGCTCGGTCGATAATTTTTCGAAAGGGATATTTAATGGTAAATTATATTCTGGAGCAATTCTGACCAAATCCCTAAGATATTTGCTAAACTTGACGGTTCTCCATGGCGCTATTGCTCCTTCTAGCAAGGCTAATTTCGGATTTGGTACAATTAAATTTTTATCAAATCCCATATTCTTTCCAAATCCTTGGCAAACTGGACAAGCACCGAAAGGATTATTAAAGGAAAAAAATCTTGGTTCAGGTTCTTCATATCTAATATTACAGCATTCATAGAATTGTGTAAAATTAGCAATGGAATTATTTTCTGCATTAATAATTGAGAGTCGCCCTTCACCTTCTTTATATGTGACTTCAATAGAATCAGCCAGCAGTTCGCGCATCTTTCCGGTTTTGATTTTAAATCTGTCAACAACCACTATTAAGTTTTTCTTAGATCTTGGAACTGTTTTCAGATCATTCAAATCCAATAGTTTATTCTTATTAAAAACCCTAAAAAAACCTCGTTTTTTAAGAAGTTCAAGTTCATCCTTAACACTTCTTCCCTTATGCGAGTGAATTGGAAATCCTAAATAATATTTCGTGTTTTCATCTTGAGACTCTAACCAATCAGTAACAGTTTTAACTGAATCTTTTTTAACTACTTTACCACAACTAAAGCAGATAGTTTTTCCAACCTTTGCAAAGAGAAGTCTTAGATAATCATATATTTCGGTAGTCGTTCCCACAGTTGATCTTGGATTTCGGGCGCCACGTTTTTGTTCAATTGCTACTGCAGGGCTTATACCATATATGTAGTCAACATCAGGTTTGTTCATCCTCTCTAAAAATTGACGAGCATAGGATGAAAGGGATTCAACATATCTTCTCTGTCCTTCAGCATAAATTGTATCAAATACTAAAGATGATTTACCACTTCCGCTTACTCCTGTGACAACAATTAATTTGTTTCTTTGAAGTTCCAAATCTATATTTTTCAAATTATGCTGGCGAGCACCTTTAATGATCAAGGTCTTATTAGAAGTTATATTTTTTGATACAGCCATTAATTACTTTCATTTATTGAAACCATGAAACTAATAAAAAAATATGGAATGTTTAGATTTTGAAGGAGAAAAATTATTGAACTAAGGATTTGAAATAGGCTGACTCTAAGTTTTCTGAGTCAGCCAAAATAACAGTTTAAAAAAGATTATATACTATGCCAACTTGCAATGCCTCTTGCATTTGAGTTCTTAAAGACTCACTTGCTTTGTATATCAATATGTAAGATAGATTAACATTTAGCCATTTGTTTACTTCTGCAGTAAATGTATTATCCCAAGCAACATCCCAAACAGTCATTCTGTTAAAACCGGAAAATAATCTCAATTTACTTTTATAGACAACATTATCATCAATTTGCAAAATTAGATCAGTCATACTCTCAATACCAGTTTCAAATTTAAATTTTTCAACATCAGCGGTTTCTTCATCATCTGTATATTGAGCAGCAAATTTGTTTGCAAAGCTTTCTTCAAAAGCTAGACCCAATCTTGTTTGTATAATCTCTGACTTATTATATGCAAAACCAATACTTTGAGTAATATAACCTGGGTCAAAAAATGCTACAATTTGTGTCTTCTCTGGTTCACTATAATCGTATCCATCTGTAATAGGGGTTCTTATCAAATTACTAACATATGGTATGAACAACCATCCTGGGTCATAGTAATAAACAGTTTCATTAAATACATTATTAACGGTAATTTTTTTTATATCGTAACCAGTTTTTGATTGCCCCCATTCACCCTTTAGTTGGTTTTTAAAACTCCAATTTGAAGCTTTATAATCCATAACCCAATCAGCACCTACAGTAAAAGAAAATGCACTTTCACCCCCTTTGGTCCAATCTTGAAATGCAATTTGACTAAGATTTAAAGATGCAAGTAATGACGGGGTCCATTTATTTAGTGTAGAGTCTGCATCTTGTGCAGCTAAAAAATTTACCATACTGAAAATCATTACTAGTAAAAATATTTTTTTCATTCTTTCCTCATTTTATTAGTAGTAAAAAAATTTAACATGAAACTTATGGATTTCTTCTATAATTTTCTAACTAAATGGACTTAGAATCCGTTATTAATTTGTAAATAATTATTTTGGTTCCCAGGCTGATCCTTCACATGGTACAAAATCATCAGTTGGATGTTTATCATATTTCATACATAGAACGGCAGTCTCATCAAAATGTTTGCATCTTGAACAGAGTGAGTCATTAATGACTGATTTATTCTTGGTGGTAAATGATTTATATTGCATAATGATTGGTTGAATAACAACAATATAAAATCCTATAGTTGCCATTATCCACCAATATTTGTGGTTGAAATAATCGTAGCTTACCCATAATATAATGATTGTTATTACAGTTCTAATTAATCCCCAATACACAATTCTACCCATTTCTCTTACCTCTGATATTAAGTAATTCCAAATTAATACCTGTTTTCAAATTGATTTTAGCCATATATTAGAGTAATTTTATTTCTTAATATTAATAATAATTATAGAAAAATACGTGATAAACGAAAGCACAAGTAAACCTGATACTGAAAATACACAAAAACCTAAGAAAAAATACTACAGACGGCCATATAAACGGTATAACAATCACAAAAAAAGTGGATTGAAAAAATTATCTTTTAAGAAAGTTTCAATTTTGGTTCCTTTATACAATGAAGAGGAGTCTCTAAAACCACTGATCGCAGAGATCAGTAATGCATTGAAAACAATTGATATCAACTATGAAATTATGTTTGTTGATGACGGGAGTACTGATAGATCATTAAAAATAATAATATCTATTTGTTAATTATATATTTGTGATATGCCCACTTTCACACTATTTCAACACTAATTTTTTTTATCATAGTTATTGGGAGGGGAAGATCACGTTCGAGCAGTCTTCCTTTCGCAAGGCCTTAGTTGCAAAACTGCCTGAGTGCAGTT
>Ga0209013_10005440_pt1 | contig 10973 bp, 8 predicted proteins | sample Cruoilmetagenom2_FD_187291 | JGI IMG/M metagenome (GOLD analysis project Ga0209013, IMG submission 187291) | Oil polluted marine microbial communities from Coal Oil Point, Santa Barbara, California, USA - Sample 2 (SPAdes) (version 2) | ecosystem: Environmental > Aquatic > Marine > Oil seeps ...
TACATGAATTACATGAAAGCCTGTTAATAACCAGTAAAAAGTGAAAAAAGAATTATATCCAATAGTATACCCGGCATTAATCTTTAAATAATATTCTACACTTTTTAAAATAAGAAACAATATGCCTCCAAACATGGTAATATTTAGATAAAAAGAAGCTTTTTGATAGTTGTTTGTTTTAAATTGGTGTACGGTAGTTGCCATAAAAAAACCACTTGTCAATAAAAAAATTGTATTCATTGCACCAAACGTAGCATTTAAATTCAATCTTGATTGATGAAATATTTCAGGATCTTCTTTACTATTTATAACTAAAAATATTAAGGCGGCACCAAATGTAATTAACTCTAAGAAAATAAGAATCCACATTAAAATTCCACCTGGTGGATAGTATATGTTTTTAGGGTCTATTTTAATACTTTCCATTTTAAATTTTTAGTAAGGATTCGTTCTTTATAATATAGTGATCTATTTGTGTAATATTCCATGTTTTTTCTTGTGACTCGTTTACTCCTTTAACATTAATAATAATAGTAAGTGTATCATTTTGTTTTTCTAGTTCAAGCTTTTTAATTTTATTTTGAATAGCAAAGTTATAAGGTAAATTCGGACAATTTTGTAACTTGTTTAACATATACTTATTTGAAGTAAACCATTGTTTTAAAAAATCAATATGTTCAGTATTACATTCATTATCAATATTTAATGATTGTAGAATTTTGCATTTTACAAGCGTTGTGTCCATTTTGCACTCATTTCCATAAGCAAAAAGATACATGCTAATTAAAGCTTTTTCAGAATCATTGGCTTTTTGCAAAAAGTTTTTATTGATACTATTATTTTCAACTATTGTTGTTTTATAGCTGTTTTGTTGACAAGAAAAAAGAAGAAATAATAATAGAAATTTTAAAGCCCTAAACATAAACTTAATCTTTAATGTTATCTGCTATAAAAAAGATGATGGTTAATCCAAAAAAAACAATAGAAGTGATAAGCACATATTTCATATATGGCCAACCTACAAAATCGCCTATAGATGCTATCATAGCTAATTGTAAACCTATTGCTAAAGCAATTTTTACTTTTTTACTCATACCTTTAAGATTTGTGTTTTATTCGGTCGTATAATTTTGCCAAAGATTGTAACAACTCAACTGGAGTTGTTAGAATTTCATAATGATTTGAGCCAAACATTTGGGGTAAATAGTACTTTGCATTTGCTTCAATAGCTAAAGCATACGAATTTATGTTTCGTTCATTCAATTCTCTTAAAGCTTGTTTTACATCATTGATTCCGTATTTCCCTTCATATCTGTCATAATCATTTGGTTTACCATCCGAAATCAAAATAATCCATTTGTTGTTCGTATCTCTTTTATCTAATAAAGCACCTGAATGACGTAAAGCTGTTCCAATTCTGGTATAACCCTCAGGTTCAACTGCTCCTACTTTAAACTTTGCCTTGTCCCAATCTTCATCAAAGCTTTTTAAGGTTAAATATGTAGCATAATTTCGGGTTTTTGAATAAAAACAATCAATAGAAAAATCAACGTCAAATTCATTTAAAATTTCACCAAATAAAATGGAAACTTGTTTTTCAACATCAATTACACGATTATTTGCTGCATATCCATCACTTGATAGACTTACGTCTAATAGCATTAAAATAGATAGATCTTTTTCTTTTTTACGTTTTGATAAATAAATATTTTCTGAAGGTGTATGACCCGAATGAATATCAATATAAAGATCTGTAAGTGCATCCATATCAAATTCTTCACCCTGAGTTTGCCTTCTTTGTTGCTGATATTTGTTGTTTATGTTTGTCAACATTTTGCGCAAACCCATAAGGGTTGAGGCATTTTCTGATATTGTTTTTTTGTAATAAGAAACATCTGTTTCTTTAATATTTTTAGGATAAAGTTTACAAAAATCTTGCTTATACTCACGTTTAGAATAATCCCATTCGTCATACGAAATGGAATAGTCATTTGTATTGATTTCAGAACTTTCGGCTACAGTTGTGTTTTCAACAAATTCGGCTTGATAAACAGAATGTGTTGTGTCATCAACACGTACCGTATATTTCATATTTAATTCTTCTAATGCTTTGCTATGCTCATCTAACTCATCATCGCCATCGAAGTCACGCCAACCGCCATCCCATTCTTCGGCAGTATCTATCTTTTCAAAATCATGAGTTAAAACATAATCTTCCTGTTGTTTTTGGTCTACTTGTAGCGAAATAACTTCTTCTACAGCATTTGCTTTTAAAATGGTTTCAATTTCATCTGAAATTGCTTTTTTAGCTTTTTCATTAAAATTATTGAGTTTGTCGTTTGGACTGATTTCCGGGTTATTTCGCATCCATTTTCCATAGATAAAAGAATAATCTGCAGGTACTTTATCTGTAGCTTTAGATGCGTATAAATTTAGTAGTTCCGTATGTATATCTCTTGAAATAGGAAATTCTTCGTACAGTTTTGTTAATATTTCTTTCGAAGAATTAAATGCTTTTTCCTGTGATTCTTTTAGTGCATGGTCAATTTTATCATGCCAGTTGATATTTAAATTTTTTTGAACTGATAAATATAATATCCTAAATAAATAAAAGGAAAGATTCTCTTCGTAAGTTGGTAATTCAGAATAAACAGTAGGTAAGAAGAAGTTATTGTTTTTGTAGCCACCCTCTCTTTTGGCTGGGTAAATATCAATAGAATTGCCCGTAATTGCTCTGGCAAAAATTGTTAAACGAGGTTTAATATCAATAAGGTTGACAGTTTTAACATGACTTTCAAGTGCATTTCTTTTACGTTTTGTAAAAAAACCAGCTATTTTACCGTATAAATATTCGTCTAAAGCCACCTTGTTATATTCTGAAAGTTATATTGCAAATACGTAATAACTTAAATCAATTATTGAATTTACAATTTATTTAAATCATTAAATCGCATAAATCTGTCAAAGCTTGTGTTATTTCCAAATCATCTGTCAAGGGTTCTACAATTGCTACTTTAACAGATAATCTTTTAGGTAAACCCGAATGAATTAATTTTGCAGCATCCACAAGTAATCGAGTTGAAACAGTTTCGGTTAAACCGAGCTCAGTTAGATTTCTAATTTTATTCGCAATATTAACCAGTTTTTTCGCTATTGCGGAATCAATACCTGTTTCATTAACCAAAATTTCAGATTCAATTTTTTCATCGGGATAAGCAAAACTAATTGCGACAAAACGTTGTCTAGTTGAAGGCTTTAATTCTTTAAATCCTCTTTGGTACCCAGGATTAAAAGAAGCTACCAACATAAAATCTTGATGTGCTTTTACCACCTCGCCTAATTTATCAATAAATAATTCTCTTCTATGATCGGTTAGTGAATGAATAGCAACAATTACATCTGGTCTAGCTTCGGCTATTTCATCTAAATAAATTATAGCACCTTCTTTAACAGCTCTGGTGAGAGGGCCGTCTAACCATATTGTCTCCGCACCTTTAATAATGTACCTACCTATCAAATCTGTAGAAGAGGTTTCTTCATGACATGAAATTGTAATTAATTGCTTATCTAATTGATGAGCCATGAATTCAATAAAGCGTGATTTACCCGTTCCGGTAGGGCCTTTTAATAAAAATGGTATTTTATTTTTATAAGATTGTTCAAAAACCTCAATTTCTTTTCCGGTTTCTTTATAATAGGGTGTAGTAGTATTCATTATTTTAATGTAAAAAAATCCAGTGTAAATTTACCATTATTTTTTAAGTAAATATACACTGGAAACAATAACTAACTAAATCTATTTTTTAAAGCTATGTTTGAAAAAATTAGGTTTAAAGGTTACCATAACCCAAGCCCAATTATTGGTTTCATTTGCATCTCCTCCTTTTAATAACTCCATAGTATCCGTAGCAAACATATGTGAATATCCAACATTAAAAATTACGTTTTTATATGCTTTATATCCAAGAGCCAAATCAATTTCAGTACCTAGATAATCATCAGCATTTTTTCTATTGATTCGATCATAAACATTTCCTTGAGCAGAAAAGAAATGAGGAATTAAAACAGCCGAAAATTTATCTTTTTTATAGATCAAAGGAATATTGATATCAGTTAAACCAACGCTTGTCATATGGCTACCAACATAAAAATAATCCATCCATCCGTTAAATTTATGATTGGTTCCATAAAAAGGTTTAAAAGCATTGTCATCAGAACTGCTGCTATCTTGATCATTACCAGATAAAATTTCAATTCCGGCTCCTGCTGTAAAATTATCTATAATTTTAAACTTGGCATTTACTGTAAAATAATAAGCAGATAGATTCACCTTATCATCTCCACCTGGAGTATCTCCTGTTTGAAAATAAGAAGCTGCATCAGCATTAAATCTATTTTTTTTGTAAGTAAGTCTTCCTCCTAAAGTTTGACTATAAGCAATTTTTCTATCTCCATCAGAATATTTATGATATTCCATTCCGTTATTTAAGAATAGAGCACTTAAACCAAAAGCATCACTAAAATTAGTATGCCACCATGCATATTGAAAACTCTTATATTGATTAATAGTATAATCTGTTTCGAACAAAGTTTCTCCTTCTGCATTCATAGCAAACCCAAGGTGTAGTTTTCCTTTTTCACCTGTTTTAAACTTCAAAAGAAAGGCATCGTGACTTCTGGCTTGTTGCGCCCAACCCACAGATCCAAACATTCTTTGATCGTCATAAACTATTTCTTGACGCCCCAGTTTTAAAGAGAATTTTTCATTAAAAAAGTATTCTGCCCAGGCTTGATGAAAAGTAATACCATTTTTATCATTTTTAGATAAAGTGCTAACATCACCCCACACTCTAACATTTTGAATAGCAAAGTAAATTTTAAATTTCTCACTGTTATAATCTACATTTAATCTTGTTCTTTGTGAAATAAAATTGGCAGCATCATCATCTGGCGCCGCTAATTTTTTATATCCATGCCTGTATTCAAATCTTGGCCTTAATTCTCCTGAAAAACCAATTTCCTGCGCTTTTATCGAAGTAGCGAAGATGACAACAATCGAAGTTAAAATAATAATTTTTTTCATGGTAATTATATTTAAATTGAGTTGGATTGAATTTTCATTTTTATAAGTTTAAAACTGCTTTAATAAAGTAAGAAGTACCATACAAAAATGATTTTGAGTTTTGTATTTCATCGGTTGAACTAATAATATCTAAACTTGTTTCATTCAAAATATTTTTAACTCCAACAGTAAGATTTAGATTATTTTTAAAAAATGATTTATAGATGTTGAAATCAAATAAACTATAAGGATTAATTTCAGTTTTAATCAAATCTCCAGAGCTTTTTTCAACAAAATACCCTATATCCTTTCCGGAGTGTTTAAAAAATAAATTGAATGAGGTTGCTATTTTTTTAATTGTATATTTTGTCGATGCATTAATTCTATTAGTTACGATAAAGTCATCAGTATCAAATTTTTCTGTAAAGCTGTTGTATTTTGATAGAATAGAAACCCCTCCAATAAATTGAAGATTTTCCATAGGTTTGTACGTTATTTTTATATTTCCTCCTCTTGTTTTATTAATGTCTATATTGATATAATGACGTGTAAAATTTTCAATGGGACTTAATGTGATTAAATTATCAATATCATTATAAAATAAAGAAGGTTCAATGGTTAGCTCTTGATCATTAAAATTAAATAAGTGATTTGATGCAATAGTAATATTATGAGAATTTTCAGCTTCTAAATTTTCATTTCCTAAAATTAAAAAAGGACCTGCAGCAAAGTCTAGATACAATTGATTTAAAGAAGGAGCTCTATAACCTTTGGCATAGGAAGCCAGAAGTTGATTGTTTTCATTGATTTGATATTTTAAATTAATTGCTGGAGAAATTACTGAACCATAAACATTATTATTAGTAAATCGAGTGCCAGGTTGGACCTTAAGTTTATCAAAAAATGTAAAATTAATACTTGCATATAAGGCGTAACTGTTCATTTTTTGATTCTTATCTTTAATTCGTGCACCTTTTATGGTTTCAATATTGGTATCAAAACCAAAACTGTAATTAATAAGATTCTCGTTATTTACATGACTAAATTGACCTTTAAAAAAAAGTGTTTCATTTTTGGTGGTGTCTGTTTGTTTTTTTATTAATTCCTGTGTATCATTATTAATATCAGTCAAATAAGTTTTTTTAATTCTTTTATAGTTTGAAAACGAAGTAATCCCTTCTATAAAATCATTTTTAGAAAGTTGTGAATAATACCTAAGAACATTTTCAAATCTACGAGTATCAGAAACAAAATCTACTGCATTATTAATTGGAGTTACTTCTCCTAAATTAATAAGTTCTTCGGTAAAATATCGAGCAGAGTATTTTAAATCACCATTGTTGAAACGATGTTGAAAACTAAAATTACTAAAATACTGTTCTCGACTTCCCCAATCAGTTTTTCGTGAATTATTTTCATCCGTTTCAAATCCGTCAAAATAATTTCTTCCTAATCCAAAATTTATCGAATTGTTATTTTTTGTAAAATCGGCATTTCCTGATATATTAAAGGTATTTATGGTTTCAACATAAGTTTGAAAACTAGAATTAATAGTCTCTAATTTACTTTTTTTAGTAATCAAATTAATAACACCACCCATAGCATCTGTACCATAATAAACAGAAGTAGGTCCTTCTATTATTTCAACCCTTTCAATATTATCTAATACAATGTGGTTTAGGTCGACTGTTCCATTTAAACGACCAACAACAGGTACACCATCAATTAAAATTTTGATATTTTCTTGAGATATGCCCTGAATTTCAATACCTGTTCCAGCAAAGGAACTTTCTTGAAAAACTTCAAGATTCAGTTCGTAATACAAGAGGTCTCTAAGATTTGTAGCTCCTAAAGCTTTCATTTCATCAGTATTGATTACTCTGATATTATAAACCGATTTTTTAATTGATTGAGGCACATACTGAGCAGTTACAACTACTTCTTCTAAATTTTCAGTTTTAATGGAGTCATTGATTCTATTTTGAGCATAATTTTGCTCAAAAAATGACATTATAATAACAATGGATATAATTAAATGTCTCATTTCTTAGTAGTAATTGGAGTTAGATTTTTGATTGTTAGAGTTAAACAGAATTGAGAATAATCTCATAAGTTTTAACAACATTCACCATTTATCTATAGTAAATGTCAAGACTTAAATTCTCAATTCTGTCTAAATTCCCCTCACTTTAATAAATATCATTCGTTGTATTATATACATTGAATTTTCCGGTTGGATTTTCAACCCAATCTCCCTGAATTATTTGCTTAACTTCCAAAGTTTTGTCATTATATATAACAATTGCACTTTTTGTTCCCATAAAATAAGATACCCAAACTTCGTTACCTGCTTTATTGTATTCAAAATGTACGGCTCTTCCATCAACACCTTCTGGAGCTTTTAAGGTTTTCTTTAATTCTAATGTCTTAATATCAAAAACATCAACAGCAGAGTTAAGAACTGGATCAGGATTTAAAGTTCTGTCAACCCATAAATGTTTAGATTTTGGATGAGATTTTACAAATAATGCACCACCACCATTTCCCGAAGCTTTAATCTCTTTTACAACAGTCCATTGATTATCACCAGGATTAGTTTTAATAAGAGATATTTTATTTTCACCTAAATGAGATGTCACCCATAAGTTACCTAAATCATTTTTAATATTAGTTCCTCTTCCAGGATGAGGTTTAATACCTGTTTCAATAATTTTAACCAATTTTTTATTAGGAACATCAATTACAACAATCTTGTTACTTGCATTTGCTGCAACAAGAAAATAATGACCGGTAGAATCAAATCCACCATCGTGTAAGAATCTTGCAGTAGGAATTTGAGTCATTCCCGGGTTTCTAGGGTCTGTATAATCAACAATCCAAACCATACCAGTTTCTTTTACATTGCAAATCCAAACAGGATCAGTATGAGATGCTACAATTGCCGCAACTCTCGCTTCCTCAATAAACTCTTTATCTCCATCACAGGCATTCCCTTTAGTTTCGGTTACACTTAATGGTTCTAAAGTTTGTGCATCTAAAATTGCTATATGGCTAGGACTATAACCTCCAAAAACTAGGTATTTATCTTCATAACCTTTGTATTTTGATACTTCAACAGAACGCGCATCGAAACCTGCTTTTACTTCGGCAACAATAGTTGGTACTTTAGTATACGTATCTATCATTGTGATTCTACCATCTCTACCAACAGAATAAATATATCTACCCGAAGCTGAAGTTCTTAAAATATGAACAGCAAAACCAGTTTTTAGCACTGCTAATTTTTCTTTGGTATCCCCATCAATTACAGCTACTTTACCTGCATCTCTCATAATAACACCAAAATAGTTATTGATATTTCTATTATGTTCTGGTTTAGTAGGTCTATCAGCTACAGGGATGATTAAATTCCAGCTATTATTAATTTCATTTATTCCATATGGTGGAATAACCGGTGGTTCAACTTGTAAGAATCTAGTCATAAGTTCAATTTCTTCTTCAGACATGATACCTTTCCATTCTGGCATTCCACCTGGAGTTCCGTTTTCAATAAATGCTCTTAATCCGGCAGCGCCTAAAATTTTTGTGGCAGCATATTTTCCATCTCCATCTGGTAATAATGATGGACCCGTGGCACCTTTACGACTTGATCCATGGCAACCTGCACATTTGTCAAAATAGATTTCACTACCGTTTTTCATTTCTACATCAGTTAAAGAAATGTTATTTGCTGCCATTACAGGTTCTTTAACAGCTTCTACTTCTGATTTTTTATCAGATTTACAACTATAGGTTAAGGTTGCAAAAGAAATTAATACAATTAATAGTTTTAAGTTTTTCATTAGATTAATATTTAGTGGATGATGATCATTAGTATTTTGTTAATATTTTATAATAGGAACTTATATTTGTAATATTAGTTACTTTTATATGTAACAAAATTAACACAACGAATATTGACCAAGTATGACTTATATCAGCTTATCAAAAAAAAGACAAATTTGTATTTTAATAGAACTGTAAACTTTAAATAGTTCACAAGTGGGCATAAAAAAGCCAGAATTAATAAGTGAAGAACTTTATTAATTCTGGCTGACTACTAACTAAAAAATATTTTATTGATTCTCTATTTCTAAAGCCTCATCGGTTGGTTGACCGTGTTTTATAAATTCTATAATATATAATGTAATACCTATAGAAAATAATGTTGCCATTATTATCAATACTATAAAATGTACTTCAATTTCCATTTGCACTTCCATAAAACTCATAGATTTTGTTATACGCTCTAAATAAACTTGGGCTACACCTGCAACACCAAAAGCTACAGTCATACCTATCATACCAATATTTGCAAACCAAAATGCCATTCTACCTCGTGAACTATCATAAAACTTTCTACCCGTTAAGTTAGGTAAAGCATAGCTGATAATGGCAAATACAATCATTGCGTACGCTCCCCAAAATGCCAAGTGACCATGCATAGCGGTTACAATGGTACCATGAGTAAATATATTTGTTTGTGGTAACGTATGAGCAAAACCAAGTAGTCCTGCACCAATAAATGATACTATTGCCGAACCAATTGTCCAGTATAATGCAATTTTATTAGGATGCTTTTTCTCGCCTTTACGATACATGTTTACAGCAAATAAAGCCATAGCTAAGAATGCTAATGGTTCTAGAGCAGAAAATATACCACCTACGATTAACCAAATTTTATTAACACCTATATAATAGTAATGATGTCCCGTTCCTAAAATTCCTGATAAGAAAGTTAAACCTACAATTACATATAACCATTTTTCAATAACTTCTCTATCAACTCCTGTAAGTTTTATTAATAAGAAGGATAATATACCACCCATAATTAATTCCCATACGCCTTCAACCCAAAGGTGAACTACCCACCATCGAAAGAAAGAATCCAATACTTGACTATTAAAATCAAGCATTCCAGGTAAGTAGAGTAGTGCAGCAAATAATAAACCCATTGAGAGCACTAGTGACGTTGTTGTTCTTCTTTTTCCTTTAAAGAGTGTTACCAAAATTATTCCCATAAATAAAAGAACATTTACAACAACTAAATAATCTAAAGGTCTTGGAATTTCTAAAAATTTTCTTCCTTCCCAGTAATTAAAATGATATCCAACTACAGCGGCAACTCCTACTAAAGCTAGAGAAATTAATTGAACATAAGCTAATTTTACACTTACCAATTCGTTTTGAGCTTCTTCAGGAATAATATAGTAAGCAGCTCCCATAAACCCTGATAAAAGCCATACAACTAATAAGTTGGTATGAACTGCTTTGGCAGTATTAAAAGGGATAAATTCATGTAACCCATCCATTCCGGCATGGGCAAAACCCATGATAAAGCCATAGATTAATTGTAATGATAGCAGTAGCATTGATAAAGCAAAAAACCAATAAGCTACTTTTTGTGATTTATATTTCATGATATTTTAGTTTAGTTGTTAATTTTTTCTTTTGCTAATGGAGACACTACGGTTTCAAATCCATTTAAATCAATATTACCAATCCATTTAAAAAATTCTACCATATCTTCAGCTTCTTCTTTACTCATTTTATAAGCTACCATTTTTCTTCCATTTGGTTGCCAAGGTACTGGAGACATTAAAACAGCTTTTACATAGCCTTCACCTCTTCGTTCAATTACTTTGGTAAGTTCTGGGGCATAGTAGCCACCTTCACCCATGATAGTATGGCACCCCATACAGTTATTTTTTTCCCATAAAACTTTACCTCTAGCAACTGAATCACTAAGGTTTTCATTATGAGATTGATCTTGAGCAGCAGATAGAGAATACACAGTTAAACCAATAAAGATTAAAAATGTAACCACTGTACCACCTAAAAAAAATGCTCTTGCTTGTTTTTTTGATAACAT
>Ga0209013_10005441_pt1 | contig 10971 bp, 12 predicted proteins | sample Cruoilmetagenom2_FD_187291 | JGI IMG/M metagenome (GOLD analysis project Ga0209013, IMG submission 187291) | Oil polluted marine microbial communities from Coal Oil Point, Santa Barbara, California, USA - Sample 2 (SPAdes) (version 2) | ecosystem: Environmental > Aquatic > Marine > Oil seeps ...
AAAAGCATGGCTCACTGCCATGATCGCATCACTCTTCAACTATATCCCTCTACTCAATATCTTTGCGCCGCTTTTTGGGCAGATCATGTTTTTGCATCAAATCTTGTCAACGAGAAACGAGTAATGAGCAACGAGTAACCGAGGAGTGAAAAACAAACAACTGGTAAGAATACAGCTATTACAATAGTAGTATTTTGAAAAAATACATACTAAAGGGCACCTCTAAAAATACCCCCCTCAAATCCTCCAACTTCACTCATTAAACAAAGCAGACTCCTTACCCTTCATTAAAACACCAAAACAAAACCCTGCCATACCCCCAATGCAAGGGCATTTGCAGTACTTTTTGGCTATAATATATATACTTTAAACCTGTAAAGAGAGCCAAAGATGGGACTGTTTGATTACGAATTTCAACTCGAAAAAATAAAAGCACACCAACCACCGCTTCAAAGACTCAATGAGATTATTGACTGGGAAATGTTTAGAGAACCTATCGAAAATGCTTTGCATAAAAAGGACAGGAAATCAAATGCTGGCAGAAAGTCATATGACAAAATACTCATGTTCAAGATACTCATACTCCAGCGTTACTATAATCTAAGTGATGGACAGGCAGAGTTTCAGATAAAGGACAGATTATCATTCTTGGATTTTCTGGGTTTAGCCATAGGCGATGATGTACCTGACGAGAAGACTATATGGCTGTTTAAGGAAAATCTTCAAAAGAAAGAGTTATCCGAAATATTATTTCAACGCTTTACAGACAAGCTTATTGCTAACGATATCATAGCCAAAGAAGGAACAATGGTTGATGCCTCGTTTGTAACAGTGCCCAAGCAAAGAAATAAAAAAAGTGAAAACGACCAGATCAAAAACGATGAGATACCCCAAAGCTTCAAAAGCAATCCAAGCAAACTTTACCAAAAAGATTGTGATGCCAGATGGACTAAGAAAAATGGACAAAATGAATATGGATACAAAGACCATATCAGTGCTGATCAGAAGACAAAAATCATTACAAAGTATGAAGTGACACCTGCCTCAACCCATGATTCACAAGTAATCGAAGAACTCATTGGTGAAGAGGATAAAGTACTCTATGCAGATAGTGCTTATAAATCAGAAGCCACAGAAGCGTATCTGAAAGAAAACAGTGTCAAATCAAAAGTGATCAAAAGAGCCTATCGCAACAAACCGCTTTGCAATCAAGACCATAAAGAGAATTACAAGCACTCCAAAACAAGAGTAAGGGTCGAACACATCTTTGGGACAATGACATCACAAATGAGTAATGCTCTACATCTTGGGTCTATTGGTATAGGAAGGGTCAAATCAACCGTAGGACTTATGAATCTGACATACAATCTGGTCAGATATGAACAATTAGTAAGGCTGAAAAAGGTAAAAGTGGTATGAAGATAGGAAAAATGGATAAAAATAGCATAAATAGTGCCAATTATGGAAGAAATCTGTATAGATCTTCTGCAAAAACTGTTAAAATTGACCTAAGTTTTTTTAAAAATCTAAATTACGGAAGATGAGATGGTTGGAGGGGATTTTTAGAGGTTCCCTAAAATTACTCGTGACTCATTACTCGGTTACTCGTTATTTTTCCTACTTCTCTGCTTTTTGCTTGAAACAGAAAACTGCAGCAGATCATCCGTCGTCTTCACATAGTCAGGGAGCGTTTCAAAACTCTTCTCCATAACTTTAAATGCGCTGAAAGCATCACTGTAGGCTCGATGATGTATAGCAGTTTCGATACCAAGAGATTCATTGAGATAGGCGAGTCCGTACCGTTCACTCTCAAAAGTCCGTTTTGCCAACTCTATCGTACAGAGCTTGGGATTTCCGATGTCACCCAACCCGAAACGATTGAAAGATGCGGTGAGAAAACTGTGGTCAAAGGTCGCATTGTGAGCGACAAAGATCGCATCATCCATAAACTCGCGAAGCATGATCAGTGCCTCTCTTCGCGTAGGAGCACCGATCAGATCAGAGGGCTCGATACCTGTGATTTTCGTAATGTACTCCGGCATAAAAGCACACTCGACAAAAGTTTCAAGACGATCGATAATCTCACCATCCTGAATCATCACTGCGCCGATCTCTATCACCTGTGAACTGCCCGGCTTGCTCCCATTTGTTTCGATATCGATGACACAGTAGCGCTGCTCTCGGTAAGGCGTGAAACAGGTTTCCAGACGGTAGCCGCCCTCCTCTGTTTCACTGATCGGATAGCCTGAAGCCTGCAAGAGAAGGAAGATCGTATCAGCCTGTTCAAAAAGTGTCGTATATCGGGTTGCGATCTCCTGATACCGCTCAGCAGAGAGTTTCCCTCCATTTTTACGGAAGGTATTGGTCAACTCGCTATAAACTTTTTGCATGCTTGATAAACTGCTCCACTTTGAGAGGATCTTTGATCCCTTTTTGCGCTTCTGTGCCGGAACTGACATCTACCCCGTAAAATCCATACTGTTTTATTTCTTTTACATTTTCAGGTGTCAATCCCCCTGCCAAAATAATCTTTGAACAATCAACTCCATCAAACCACTCCATGTTGAGTCGTTTTCCGCTGCCGCCGTAGGCTTCACAATAGGCATCGACAAGGCGATAGTAATCAGAAAACTTCTCTACATCTTCACGGCAAGCTGCTCTGACAACCGACAATGGTTTGGTTTGTAGTTTTTTTATAAAATCTACCTCTACATCAAAATGGATCTGAGCCAAACTCATTCCGCTCTCTCGACACACTCTATCAATTTCTTCTGGAGTCTCTTCTACAAAGAGCCCCACTCTCTCGACAAAAGGCGGCAACTGTTCCGTAATCATTTTCGCATCCTGGGGAGAGATGTAGCGAGGTGACTTCTCATAAAAAACAAACCCCAAAGCATCTGCACCTGCTTCAATCGCATGCAGCGCATCCTTGAAATTGGTAATGCCGCAGATTTTGACTCTCATACTTTCTCTGCCTTATATTTCACTGCTTTTTTTCAAAGAAGCGATTGCCTCTGCGACTCCCGCAGGATGCTTATAAACGTAAGAGCCTGCCACTACGACATCCACACCGGCTTCGGCAAGCATATGTACGTTTTTGTCACTCACGCCGCCATCAACTTCGATCAGACATTGAGGATTGCGTTTTTCGGTTAGATCTTTCAACCGTACCGCCCTTTCGAGTACGGAGGGAATAAACTTTTGTCCGCCAAAACCGGGATTGACACTCATCAACAACACCATATCGAGGTCTTCAATCAAAAACTCAATCGCTTCAGGCGGCGTATGCGGATTGAGGACAATGGCAGGACGAATCCCCAACGATCGTATCTTCTGGATCAGACGATGAGGATGTTTCTCCTCTTCGATATGAAACGAGATATATTCAGGCTTGAGGGGGGCAAAAAGGTCAATAAAAAAACTGTTATTCTTCACCATCAAGTGAATGTCCAATGGTTTGGTCGCAGCTTTCGCCACCGCATCGACAACAACCGGTCCGATCGTCAGATTGGGGACAAAGTGCCCATCCATTACATCGACATGAACCAAGTCACATCCTCCATCGCAAATCGCTTTAACATCTCTGGCAAGATGTCCAAAATCAGCTGATAAAATACTGGGTGCTACCAACATAAGTCTATCCTCTTTTTTACGTAAATTATACCATATCAAAATAGATTCTTAGACCTGGTTTTTCTCCGAGAGATACAAAATCATCTCTTTCTGATCGACAAAAAACTTGAATTTCTTAAAAAAATTCATACCAAGCAGTCCATCTATCCCCTTGTGCTCGAAAGGAGCCACCATGATTTTAAAATGATGCAGCTCGATATCCTGAAGTATGAATGTCTCTGTCCGGCAAAGGTCAGCAGTGATCTCTCCTCCTGCCGTACGAAGTTTCAAATCTCTTCTCAGTACAGCGGGTGAGAAAAGTTTTCCTTTGGAAACCAGAGTATATGTCGCGCCGGTATCAAGCAGCAGATTGAGTGTCACTGCACCATCGACAGTGACTTGAACACTGAAATGCTCTCCTCTTCTATGTAGTGGTATTTTGTGATCATATTCCCTGGCAGCCTCTTCAAGTTTTCCAATTTCCTCCAGTAGGTTTTGCGCCTGCTTACCGTAATTCGTATCCTCTTTGACCTCAAGAAGCAGCGTTCGGCTCTCACCATACTTTTGCAGCCCAAAGTAGAGCTTTCCCAGTTCAAGAGAATAATATGTCTTGAAAAGATCATACTCCATCATCTGCTCCAGAAAAGGGATCAGTTCATCAAAATTTTTACGTTTTTGCAGTATTTCAACATAACTGTCCGCCACGCTCTTCAGCAGCGCATCAACTCTTTTCTCATCACTCTCATCTGCATAATTCTCCTTTAGCATGATGACTTGATCAATCGCCTTGAGATACGCTTTTTTTCGCACATAGAGATTCGCCAGCAGGTATTGAACTTCTCTGCACTCTGGTTCGATATCCATAAATTGCAGCATCTCTCTGATACCCTCGTCTGGTGAGGTGTCAGCCTTGGCATTAAAATAGTGTATCACTATTGCCTTGTATCCGGCTATAGCACTCTCCTCTGCGTCCATATAGCGCAGCATTGCCTCCTCAAAAAGATTCTTCTCAAGAAGAGCCTTGAAACTGAGAGGCGCAGGATCAGAGGGGGGTAGTTTGGCCACAGAAGGCGGCGAGGATGATTTTGGGATATCGGATTGTACTTGCCTGTAGGGAGCTTTGATAGGAGTTTTCTTTTTGGACTCTCTCTCTACGGTCAATGGTGCTTTTTCAGCAGTGATGCTCGATACATCAGCGCTCTCAGAGCTATAGAGATGCAGATACCAACCCAGAACAATACCAACGGCAAGCGAGAGAAGAATATTAACGATATGGAATCCTTATTAGTTTTCAGATTGTTTGACAAACTGCAGCAGGCATCTCTTTCAAAACCACTATTTTATCATAATTTTAAAACAGAAAAAGAGTGTCCTAAAGAATATTTTAGGCTCTTTCAGATATAATCGCAAAAATTATTCACAAATGACCAAAGCGTCAAGGTGGAATTTATCAAGAAATAAAGGCAATACAATGGCAAGAAGATGTGATGTTAGTGGCAAAGGCCCACTGGTAGGAAACAATGTGAGTCACGCAAACAACAAGACAAAGAGAAGACAACTTCCAAATCTTAGATCTGTAAAAATTACACTTGAAGACGGCACGACAAGAAGAATCAAAGTCGCTGCTTCTGAACTCAGAACGATGAAAAAGAAAGCTGCTCAGACTGCAGCAGCCAGTTAAGCTCCAAACCTCCCGGGGGTTAGGCGATTGACTGCCACTCAAAAAATCAAAAAGTTTCTCAGCTGGAGAAGCGCCCCCAAACCACATATTACACTTAATGATGAGTATTATGCTCAGCTAGCACCTTTTAGACTTCCTCTCATACTTACCGTACTTACGATGCTTATCGGTACAATGGGCTATATGCTCATTGATCACTTTCCTCTTATGGATGCCATCTATCAAACGGGAATCACCTTTACAACAGTCGGTTTTGGAGAGATCCACCCAATTTCTGATGCAGGACGTATTTTTACAATCAGCCTGATCATTTTTGGGTTTGTCGTCTTCTCTATTGCTATAGGTATTATTGTTGAAGTGATCAAAAGAGGAGAATTTCAAAAAATTTCCAAGGAGCGCCGTATGCTTTATGAAATCGCAAGGCTTAAGCAGCATTTTGTTGTCTGCTATCACAATGATTTTACGATACAGGTAACCAAGCAGCTTCGGGCCAACCATGTCCCCTTTGTGGTTGTCGATCCCAGGGAAGACTTGGAAGAGATTGCCAAAAAATACCACTATCCCTATTTTGTCGGTGAAGAGCCGCATACAGAGGCAGGTATCCTCAAATCACATCTCTCCAGTGCCAAAGGTGTCATCACACTCTCCGACAATGTCGCTGACAACATCGCAACGATCGCCTCAGCCAGGCTCTACGAGAAAGAGATTGGACGACAACGCAAATACCTCATCATCGCCAACGCCAAAAATCTGGAAGATGAGCAAAAACTTCTCAAACTGGGTGCCAACAAAGTCGTCATGGCTACCAGACTCATGGCGCAGCGCATCAATGCCATGGCAGTCAGGCCGGAGATGGAAAATCTTCTGCAGGAGTTCCTTTACAAGAAAGATACCCCTTTGGATATGGAAGAGGCAAGAGTTGCCAAGACAAGCTGGCTAACACTCAAGAAGATCAAAACTGCACGTTTCAGGGATATCGCCAATGTCACAGTCATTGGCATTCGGCAAAAAGATGAGAGATTCATCCCGATGCCCGATGGGAACACCGTCATCCTCCCCGGAAGCAAACTGCTGCTGATCGGTACCAGCGAAGGAATATACAAAGCCAAAAAGATCATTCGCAAAAAAGAGAAGCCGGAGGAGCTGCGGTATGTTTAAGCTTTTTCCACTCAAAAATGGACTGGAAAATGTACCTGGTTTCTTTTGCGATGCCGTCAATGTCGGTATGCGCACCAATCTTGCCAATGATTCTGCTACCGGTGCCATAGACGGGGATGTTGCCTTTATTCGCAGTGATACGCCATGTGATGTTGCGGCTGTGTTTACAAGTAATAAATTCCAAGCTGCTCCACTCAAACATTTTCAGCGCTATCCCAAAGGGTTTCAAACTGATTTTGTCCTCATCAATGCCAAAAATGCCAATGCTATGACAGGCGAAAAGGGGATCAAAGATATCGATACACTCTTTGCAGAACTGGAAAAGAAAATCACATTGACCAATCCCGTGATGAGCTCGACAGGAGTGATCGGCTATCGTCTTGATCGTGAAAAGATCGCCTCCGCGTTTGACCGTTTCGATTACCAGGCCAAAGCCAGTGACAAAACTGCCCGGGCGATTATGACAACCGACAGCTTCAAAAAAGAGCTCTGCTTTAAGGTCGAATTGGAAGATGGAGGCGTTTTTCATATCGCAGCGATCTGTAAAGGCGCCGGGATGATCAATCCCGCTATGGCAACGATGCTCTGTTTTATCACAACCGACGCAGCCATCCCTGATGAGGAGATGCAGGGAGCACTACAGGAAGCTGTCGATCACTCTTTCAATCGCATTTCAGTAGATGGAGACACTTCTACCAACGATACCGTCATGCTGCTCAGCAATAAAAAGAGCGGTGCCTACGACAAAGAGGCATTCCGCGAAGCCCTGAATAAAATCACCTTTGAGCTGGCAATGCTGATCCTCAAAGATGGAGAAGGTGCCAATAAACTTGTTGCTTTTGAAGTCAAAGGAGCACTGAATGATGACGAAGCTATGCACGCAAGCCGTGCACTCAGCAACTCTCTACTCGTCAAGACAGCTCTCTTTGGAGAAGACCCCAACTGGGGACGAATCGCCTCCACGATCGGTGCAAGCGGTGTCACCTGCGATGACAAAACACTAACGATCCATTACGATAATCTTCTGATCTACTCTGATGCATTCAGAGAGCTCGATGAAGAACGCGAAGATAAAGCTTACAAGATCATGAAACAGGAGAGTTTCCGCGTTATCTGTGATCTGGGTATCGGAAACGGAAGCTATACCAGTTACGGATGTGACCTCAGCTATGAGTATGTGAAGATCAATGCGGAGTATCGAACATAAATATTATCGCCAAAAATTATCGGCTGATGCCATTTATTTATCCCCCAAAGACTCCACAAAAATAAAGCGTTTGACAGTTCTGCCGTCCAGCTTTATCTTTTCGGTAAACATCGAATAGGGGCGCACCCAGACTCCCTTGTCGCCATAGAGTGCTCTATAGACAATCATCCACTCTTCGGTTTCTGAGTGCTGTGCTGCATGCAGGACTTCGTAAAGACTTCCCTTATAATGTCTGTAGATACCTTTTTTAAATTCCAATAAAATACCTCACTTTTCATTTTATATCTGTGTACAATCTAAACTATTTATCGTATATGATTTAAATTGTATTTGGTATTACTATTATTGCGCGAGTGCCTTTTCTGCAGCAATCAGCGCCACCACTCCATCGTACATATCCTGAACAGCTTCCACTTCAGTGATACCGAGACGGCGGCGGTTGCTGATATCATAGACACCACCTTCACTCTCACTATGCTCGCCATGGATTCCGCGGATTTGCAGATAATGCTTGTCTGTAATCGCTTTGAAGGTTTCCATATCTTTAGCTAAATTCGGCAGAGCAATATGGACGCTTGCCCGCATCGCTGTTCCAAGGTTTGTCGGGCAGGAGGTGATGTATCCCAGATGGTCGCTATAGGAGAAGGGTACTTTGGTCTCGATGCTTTTGATGGCATTGACCAGACGCGTAAAGACCTCTTTGATATCACCACCCTGTTGCATAGAGATGATCCTCAGCTGATCCTCTTCATTAACCCATACCAGGAAAGTCTTGTCGTTGTTGTGATAGATCCCTCTCCCCTCCGGCCAGTCACCATTCAGTCCTGCCGCGTCCAGGAAACGGTCACCCTCCTTGAATAAGAAGTGATCTTTGATCAGCTCATCCTGAGTCTCTTTTGACATACCCAGTAACGGATAGTACTCTCCTGCCAACTCCCCCTCAAGTGTCTTGAGCCCCTCGACCACACTTGACTCCACCTGATCACGCTGTTCTTTTGAAATAGCCGGCCCCAAAGGAAGGTTGTCAACATTTCTCCCGACACGAATACGCGTAGAGAGGATAAACTCTCCTTCCGGATCAGGGTTGGGCGCATTCAGGTCATCCGGATTGAGATTGCTATGATGTTTGTCCTCTTTTCCAAACCCATGATACTCCTCGATAATCGGGTCAAAAAGTGGTGCAAAAAGAGTATAGGACTCCTTATCTCCGGCATAAACACCGATGCCGCTGTCTATATTTTGGACACCGGAGTTGATCGCCTGCTTCAGTGTAAAACCTTTTGCCGTCTTTTTGTCTTTGAGCGCTTCAAAAATCTCTGGGGTTAAATGTTTACAGAGCATCGATGTGCAATCTTTGGGTAAATCAGGGTAGTTCATTTTGTCTTCTTTTTAGTATGATTTGAATTTTTTCATTAACTTGCGGGCAATTATACTCCCTTATCCCAAAAACACTTGCCCTATTGAGCATATTTTGGACAACAAGCCTATTGATTATGGAACAGAGTAAATATTCTTGAAAAAGAGTACTCTAATATCAAAAAAGATAGAATACACTAAATATAATAGAGGAGCGATAATGCTACAAGAATATAGAGAAGAAATATCACAACTTAAACAAGAAAATGCACACTTTGCAAAAATCTTTGAAAAACACAATGATTTGGACCAGAAAGCAAAAAATGCCGATGAGGGCAGATTGCATTTGTCAGATGCAGAGCTTGAAGTCATCAAAAAAGAGAAATTGATGTTAAAAGACGAAGCACTTCGTATGATACTTGAATATAAAAAATCTTAAACATAACAAACATTGCGGGAATACCCGCACCCTTTCATCCCTTCTCTTTTCCGCACCATTTAAAAATAATTAAGGTATCTTACAATGCAATCCTTCAGTCATATTTCAAAACTTCCCCAAACACTTCTTGATACACTCTCGCAACTGCACTATGAGACAATGACCCCCATACAGGAATCTGCCATTCCCGTATTAGTGGAAGGCAACGATCTCATTGCGCAGGCCAAGACGGGCTCAGGGAAAACCGCTGCCTTTGGTATACCGCTCATTCTTGCAGTCGACACCAAAAAACAAAACCCTCAGACTTTGGTTCTCTGCCCCACCAGAGAGTTGGCAGACCAGGTTGCCAAGGAGCTGCGTCGCCTGGCACGCTACAGGGAAAATCTCAAGATCCTTACTCTTTGCGGCGGTACACCAATGCGTCCGCAAATCGCTTCACTCGAGCGCGGTGCCCATATCCTCATAGGCACACCAGGCAGGATACAGGATCACCTCTCCCGAGAAACGATCTATCTGAAAGATATTCATTCTCTGGTACTGGATGAAGCAGACAGGATGCTGGATATGGGGTTTTATGACGAGATCAAAAAGATCATCTCCAATCTCCCCAGAAAACGGCAAGGAATGCTTTTTTCAGCGACGTATCCAGATAATATCCAAAAACTCTCCAGAGAGATACTTCACAATCCCACAATGATCAAAGTTGATGCCGAACACAGCGACTTGGTCATCCATGAAGTGGGCCTGGAAGCAGCAGAGCAGGGGAAAAAAGATACGCTTCTGAGAATACTGAAGTCCTACAAGCCAGAGACGGCGATCATCTTTTGCAATACCAAGGCAGAGACAGTTTCCCTGACGGATTTCCTTTGCGACAAGCACTTCGCAGCGCTGGATTTGCAAGGCGATCTCGATCAGAGGGAACGCAATGAAACCCTGCTGAAGTTTGCCAATGGATCTGTCCGCATTATGGTGGCCACCGATGTCGCTTCAAGGGGCCTGGATGTCAAAAATGTCTCTATGGTGATCAATTATGACCTCCCACACGATCCTGAAGTCTATACCCACAGAGTCGGACGAACTGCCAGAGCCGGAGCAGAAGGTATGGCCATATCCCTCTATCTGCCCAGGCAAAAAGAGAAATTGCTGGAGATGGCCCCCGCTATAAAGATCATCTCTCCAGAAAGTCTCAGAATCGACAAAAACTTTATTCTAGAATCTAGCAAAGCCACACTCTGTATCGACGGTGGAAAAAAGAATAAACTGCGTCCCGGAGATATTCTCGGAGCCCTCAGCAAAGAGATCGGCATCCCCGGAGACCATATCGGAAAGATTGATATCTTTGATTTTTATGCCTATGTCGCGATTGACAAAAAAAGCATCAGAGAGGCTTTTGAAGGACTGAAGAGAGGAAAAGTTAAAGGAAGAAAATTTAGAGTGTGGTGGCTGGATTAGCTCCAGCCATCAGCATCACCTGCACGATAGACCCCTCATCTTTAAGATGTTCGCATATTGGACTAG
>Ga0209013_10005442_pt1 | contig 10969 bp, 6 predicted proteins | sample Cruoilmetagenom2_FD_187291 | JGI IMG/M metagenome (GOLD analysis project Ga0209013, IMG submission 187291) | Oil polluted marine microbial communities from Coal Oil Point, Santa Barbara, California, USA - Sample 2 (SPAdes) (version 2) | ecosystem: Environmental > Aquatic > Marine > Oil seeps ...
GCTTGCGGCGTATGATGAGGTGCTGCACAACAAATCGCTTGAGTATATTGATATTGATCTGGATGATGGGTCGAAGGTTAATTATGCGAAGTTTGAGGGATTGGTGGGGAAGATATGAATTCAGGTTATTTCTTGTCAAAGTTAAAGACTTTATTTATTTTCAGTTGTCGATAATATGAATGATCTAAAACACGATTTAATTCAAAAATTTGAACCTTCTGATAGATTTAATCAATCTATCGAAGAGCAATTACCAATGGAAGACGATATACTACCAACTATCGATCGAAGTGAGTTTGCAAGGGATAGAGATCGGATTCTATTTTCAAGAGCTTTCAGGAGATTACAACATAAAACACAAGTTTTTTCGAATGAAAGCGGTGATCACTTTAGAACGAGATTAACGCATACCTTAGAAGTGTCTCAAATATCCCGAAGTTTAGCACGTTATTTACAAGCAGATGAATATCTTGTTGAAGCAATAGCAATAGGTCACGATATCGGACATACTCCCTTTGGACATCAAGGAGAAAGAGTTTTGGATGATGTTATGATGGGAGAAGATGATTTAGGATTAATAAAATGCCACTTGGATTTCGGAGGCTTCAAACACAATTATAATAGCTTGCGTGTTCTTGATATTGTTCAGTCTAAATTTGAAAAACATGGTGGATTAAACCTTTCATGGCAGGTTTTAGAAGGAATATTAAAACATACTAAAGTAAAAAGGACTGGTCAAACCAAATCATGGGATATTGACCGATTTATCAGCGATCCTTCTTTGAAAGACAGACTATATTTAACGTATGCTCATTCAGTCACACTTGAAGGCCAGATTGTAGCAATAGCGGATGAAATCGCACAAAGGCAACACGATATAGATGATGGTCTTAGAAATAAAATATTAAAAATGGAACATACAGTCTATAAAGAGGTCATAGAAACTTGCCAAGAAATAATCGACGATGAAACACCCGAAACAAAAGAACAATATACTAAAGCGATAAAATTGTTAAGTGATCTTAAGATAAAGTTGAGTGCAAATAGGGAATCCAATAACCGCCTATTCAAAAACGATTCATTAGTTAGAGATATAATTGAATATTTTATTATTGATGTATTCAACCATTCTCGTGAAGTAATCCAAAATGGTGTTCAATTAATAAATGATGGCGATAGAAGAATCTTGGATAAGGAGGTAGTCAATTTTTCACCAATTGGCCAAAAGTTTAATGATAAACTCGAAACAATAGTCCGGAATAAAATATTAAATTCGTATGAAGTTAACAAATTTGATGGCAAATCTCGTTTTATTATCAGGCAATTGTTTAAAGCTTATTATACTAACCCCCTCCAAATGCCGTCATACGCGCTGTATAGACTAGAAAAAAACTTGAAACAAAAAGCTGATACTTGTAAGATTAATCTCTTACCTGAAAATGGAGATCCAACTGAAATGAAAGATATCAATTTTAAGACGATGGATCGAGCTATAATAAAAGCCTTAATCAGTTCCTTAAAGTTGGAAAAAATAAATGTTAATGTAGAAGTTCCAGATGATTTGAAGTTATTTAATGAATCCGAACAATTCTGTGAAAAATTGAAAAAATTGGATGACGGAAAGGATGATAATTCTAATAAATCAGTCTTCTTGAAGTGTCTAATAGAGAATCATTACATGTACCTTGCTACAATTTGTGATTATATATCGGGGATGTCAGATAATTATGCTAAAAAGGAATACAAAAATTTGTATTTAGTGGATTAAATAAATTACATTTTGATGATATTAAAACAACCCAACCGAGGACACCAAAATGAGCAACAAAGAATTGTTTATCAGCACCTACCTTGACAAGATCGCTGGAAAATTTGACATCAACAAAGATCGGGCATTTGAGATATTCTCAATTGCCGCCATACTCGACAAGACCTTTGATGAGATATATGCTGACGTGATAATCCCGAGCTCAGCAGATGGTGGAATTGATGGAATATACTTTGATGAACAGGATGGATTCTATGTAATGGAAGTGTTCCAGTGCAAGAACTCAAAAAAACTCTCACAAAACCAGTTAGAGAAATTGAAACAGGACTTTGCAGAGGTTTTTGAAAAGGGAAGGAGAGATAAACCCAATACTGAAGGGTTGATGCCTGAACTGGACGAATACGTCTCGATCACAAAGAAAGGGTATTATATCGAGCATCGTTTGAACTTTGTTTTTAATGGGGATGTGCGCGATGAGAATTATGCTGCGAACAAAGACTTGTTTGAATCATATAATGATCCTGCTAATAACTTCTTAATATTCGATTCAAATGAACTGGATAAACGTATTGATAATTTAATTAAAAGTGATAGGAAAAGGAAGGATGTTAAATTCACCTTTACTGCACAAAAGTCGAATATATCACCAAAAGAGCCGCAGGCATTGATTTCATTTTCCATATTGAACGTCAAAGCAGTCAATTTCAGAATGAAGGCACTTGAATTATGTGAACTGGTTGACCTTGAGATCAAAACAAATGGTACTGAAGATAAGCTGTTTTCAGAAAACATAAGAGGTTTTTTGGGATATAACAAGACCAATCGCAAAATAAAAGACACCCTGAACAATAACTCCGAATCGATCTATTTCCCCTTCTTAAACAACGGTATAACAATTCTGTGTGATGAGATGCAAATGCCTTCAAATCCACAGGCGGGTCAATATATCGTACCGGTTGTAAATCCAGTCATTGTCAATGGTCTACAGACAACAAAAGTGGTCTATGATACATACAACGAAGACAGAACAAAACTCGATGGAGTCGATATCACTGTTCGCCTGTATGAGACAAAAGACCCGAACCTCGTAAATAAAATCACTGAAGCAACAAACACCCAGACCTCAATCAATTTCAGGGACAAGATAAGTAACAAACAGTTCCAAAAGTATGTGAAATTGCTTTTCGAGAACAAAGGCGTTGCATACATATCAAAGCGAGGTGAGATCTTCACCAATCAATTGAGCAAAGATATGCATGACTCGATAACCAGTGAAAAAGCAATAAAGTTCTGGTATGCAACATATTATGAAAAACCCGAGATGGCGAAAAACTCAGTATCCGGAGTATTGGAAGAAGTGTTTGATGCGACAAATCAGGAAAACCCTCTGGCAACACTTTTTGATGGGGATAAAAATTCATCTGTTTACCTGCAAATATACAACAGTTATCTGATCATGAAACTGGTTGTGGGAATGAAAAAGAATCGACCGGACACAGATGATTTTCTTGAGCACAGTGACGAGCTTCTAAGCTATGGCGTATACAAATACCTGATGGCAAACCAGTTGGATTTTTCACAGAATGATATTGAAGACGGCTATAAGTATGCAATTGGCATTGTCAGAAAAAATGTTCTGGATGAAAAGGATCGCAGAGAACAAACTGGGGTTACATACTCGCACAGTAGTTACTTCAAGAGCGCCCAGTGCAGGATAGATTACAATAAAGTTGCAGGCATCTCTGAAACGTACGATCTTGTTGAGAAATTGATTGATGAACGAATTGGAGTTATTTAAGTAGCCAAATCAATACACGCCATTAAATAAAGAAATATGAACCTACCAGACCTCATTAAAACCGGAGAATCAGAAACCGTCGAATTCAAAGAAAAATTCGATGATCGAACCATCGAATCCGCAGTAGCTTTCGCTAACACAAAGGGTGGCATAATTTTCATCGGGGTATCTGATAAAAATAACATTAAAGGCATCGAAATCGGAAAAGAAACCATCAACCGGTGGGTAAACCAGATTTCTCAAAGCACTGACCCTCGTATCATCCCTGAAATTGAAAAAATCCGGATCGATGGAAAAACGGTCGTAGCAGTGCAAATAAAAGAAAATCCAATCAAACCAGTTTCAACAAGGGGCAAATGCCTCAAAAGAGTGGACAGCAGCAATCGTGCAATGAGTGCACAGGAAGTTGCGCAGATGCACCTGCATTCCACAGGGATGAGCTGGGATAAATATCCTGCAAAGAATGCCCGCCTTGAGGATATTGACATCGACAAAGTAAAAAGATATATCCAGAAAGCAAAGGAAACCGGCAGGAAAAGGGTCGGGGACGATGAAACCCCAATGCAAGTTCTTGAAAAAATGAGCCTCATAACTGAAGGACAGCCCACATGGGCAGCAATTCTTCTGTTTTCAAAAGAGACAAATAAATTCATTTCTCAGGCTGCGATACACTGTGGGAGGTTCAAAGAAAAAAATATTGTCATTGATGACCGGATGATCGTTGGCACCGTTTTTGAGCAGATCGATGAAGCCATGGACTTCATACGCAAAAACATCAATGTCAAATTTGTGATGACCGGCAAACCAGAAAGGGACCAGATATGGGATTACCCCTTGGAAGCCCTGCGAGAAGCCCTTATTAATGCCGTTTGCCATCGGGACTATACGATCTTCTCAAACATAGAAGTGCGAATCCATGACGACAAACTTATAATCCGGAGTCCCGGGTTTTTACCTTGTGGGATCACGCTGGAAGAACTCTACAAGCCGCATTCGTCAACACTGCGAAATAAAGGGCTGGCAGAAGTACTGTATGATACTGAACTGATCGAAAGATGGGGTAGCGGCATAGAAAAAATACAATGGTATTGTCGTGATGCCGGTCTTCCCAAGCCAACTTTTGAGGAATATCAGGGGTTTCGGGTAGTGTTTGGAAAAGATATTTATGATGAAGAATATCTCCGTGACCTGAAGTTAAATGAAAGGCAGATCAAGGCGGTGATGCATGTCAAAGAAAAAGGGCAGATCACGAACAAAGAGTATCAGGAAATTTGCAAGACATCTAAAAGAACCGCTTCAAGGGATCTATTAGATCTGGCATCATCGGGAATTTTCGAGCAAATCGGCACCACCGGGGTGGGGACTGCCTACATTCTGAAGGTGCCATATGGTGCCACAATGGTGCCATAATGGAGCCAAAGGCGCCAAAACATATACAATCCATACACAGGTCGAAAAAATGCAAAACATAAAAAAGACAATCCGGAGCATACTCAAAAAGTTTGAAACACTGGATGACTATGAGGAAAGAAAGATCGTATTCTGGTACGATAAGGATGATACTGCCGATGACGAGGAACTTGAGACTATCAAATCCGCCCTTGCCAAAGACGGCATAAAGCTGCACAGACTAAACAACAATTTCTTTGCGACAAAGAAACTCCTTGAAAAAGACGACACCGAATCGAACTATCTTATCTACTCCCGCGGACCAGAACGGGAGTATGAGTCCAACTGGTTGCTTGACATACAACTCTACTCATCAAGGTTTGAAAATGGCAAGGTATCGGATATCAAAAGCGAACTTGGCATCGAAGGCTACGACCTCGATAAATTTTTAGAGGCGAATTCCAGATTCTTCAAAAGCAAGAAGAGAGTTTCGGCGTTTAAACAATTCTACCAGAAGGGCTGGAAGGAAGAGGAGTTTGTATTGGGTATTCTTGCAGTACTGTCGGGTTCCTCAACAATCGATCTCAAAGAGATACTGAGGAGGCTGCTTGTAGATGACTCATTTGAAGAAAAGGATAAACATATCTGGCACAAAATCGAAAAATATGGGATGGTCGATTATTTCTGGGACGTAGTGAAGAGAGATTTCAAATATTCTTTTGATAACCCAACCCTGGAGAAACTTTTTCTGAGTTTCATAATAACCCACATTGACCGGAATACAAAAGTCGCTCTCAAGACCTATAACCAATACGTCAACAGACAGAGCAATGAATGTGAGATCTTCCTGCGTGGGTGGATGTATCATTCAAAAGACTCTGCAAGCTTCGACAAACACTGCCAGCAGCTGTTATCTAAAAATAGGAATGAACTTGAAGGGGACCTGACATCACTGCTCAACAAGCATGATGTGGAAGATTATATTGAGGCGGAATCTATCGATATACTCGATAAAAACATCATCCGCAATATTGTTCAGGAACTGAACAGTGACATGGATAATTTTGATCGATACCTCAACTTGATTGAGATGAGAAAGAGAAAACACTGGTATCCGCAATATAAAAACATCTACAGTGCGCTTGAAAATGCGGTGAGGCTTCACCAGTTTTCAAAGGAGCTTGAGCATGATGGCATAAAGGAGCAGAGCCTGAATGAACTCTTCAAAGGCTACACGAGCCGCTACTACTTGATGGATTGCTACTACCGCAAGTTCTATTATCACTATGATCAGGACAATGAGAAGGAGATACTTAAGAAAGACATCAAGACAAAAGTCGAAAAACTGTATAAACAGGTGCTTGACACCCTCCTTGGAAGGTGGGACGAACTTATAAGTTCGGAACTTGGAGATATTTGGAACATAGAGCTCATTGATAACCAGGATAAGTTCTATGAGATATATGTACATAACATCATCAGAAGAAATGATCGGGACAAGGTTGCCGTTATAATCTCGGACGCATTGCGCTATGAAACTGCCGCCGAGTTACAACACGTGCTCAACAAAAATACAAAAGGCACGATCGAACTAAAAGCCATGGCGGGTTCACTTCCATCATATACAAAATTGGGTATGGCAAGCCTTCTGCCGCATAAAAGACTCGAATATCGGAACAAACATCTTTTTGTGGATGGGATCGATTCGGGAAACACTGTGAACAGGGGAAAGATTCTGTTAAACGGCTCTCCGGGTTCAGTGGTATTCAAGTTCAGAGATCTGATGGAACCACGAACAGAGGATGCAAGAGAAAAGATCAAAGGCAAACGGGTGATTTACATTTATCATAATAAGATCGATGCCACTGGAGATGAAATGTCATCCGAACATGGCGTTTTCAATGATGTGGACTCTACTATCCGGGATATCAATAAGATGATCGATCGTCTGGGCAAATCGCTGAATGTGACCAAGGTCATAGTCACATCCGACCATGGGTTCCTATACCAGAGAGAGCAGCTCGAAAATGTTGATAAGCTTGAGACATTGGATTTCGACAAACTTAAAATTATAGAGTCAAACAAGCGTTTCATCCTGAGCGAACAGGACATGTCGCTACCAAACACGCACAAGTTTAGTATGGCTACGATGGTTGATTCGGATACGCCGATGCACCTCTATGTCCCTTTATCAGACCTGCGCTTCAAGTCTCAGGGTGGTGGGGTGAATTATGTTCATGGCGGAGCTTCGTTGCAGGAGATTGTTATACCGGTACTGGTCTACAATCACAACCGCCAGGACGTGGATCTTGATAGAAAAGGGATAAAACATGGTAAAGTGAACGTATCGGTCATAAATCCCAATAGAAAGATAGCGAGCAGTCCGTTTAAGGTAAAACTCCTGCAAACGGAGAAAGTGACCGATAAATTAGAGCCGCTCAAATGCAAGGTTGCATTATGGGATATGGGCGAAGACGAGCGAAAAGTCAGTGATGAAAGACTGATAATTGCAGACAGCGCATCAGATGAACCTGAAGAAAGAGTTCAAAGCGTTGTTTTGAGTCTAAGCAGCGATATAGAGAACAGGATGTATTATCTAAGAGTGATCGATGACAATCCAAAAGTAATGAAAAAAGATATATTCGATCCGATTCCTTTTGAAGTAGACCTTCTCATAGTAGATGATTTCTGATGCAACAGTGATCAGGTATATGGCAAACAACAAATCAGGATAAGTGACAATGACAGACATGAATTCCGGCACCGAGACCGATGTGAAACTAAATACCTATTTCCAGGGGAGGGTCGTACGAAAGGATCTCACCAAACTTATGAAGGTCGGTCACAACGTCCCGGTATATGTACTGGAATACTTGTTAGGGTCCAACTGTGCTACCGATGATGAAGAACTCATCCGAGAAGGGGTCCGGAAAGTTAAAAACATCTTATCTGAGAACTACGTCCGCCCGGATGAAGCTGAACTGATCAAATCAAGGATAAGAGAAATCGGATACTACACGATAATAGATAAGATAACAGTCCGGCTCAATGAAAAACGGGATGTCTATGAAGCTGTGTTCTCCAATCTCGGGATCACAAAGATAGAAGTTGAACCGGAATATGTCAAAAAGTTCAGTAAACTTCTTGGAGGCGGTATCTGGTGTATTATCAAGATGGAATATTCAACTGAATCATCACAATCACCCTTCATAATCTCCAGTCTAAAACCAATCCAGATACCCAACATGAACATAAACGAGTTCATAGAACAGAGGAAAAACTTCACAAAAGACGAGTGGATAGATGTCCTTCTAAGAACCATAGGAATGGAGCCCACGCAGCTGGAATATCCGGTAAAATGGCATTTGCTGGAACGTCTGGTTCCGCTTGTCGAAAATAACTATAATCTATGCGAACTCGGACCGAAAAGCACCGGTAAATCCCATGTATACAAAGAGATCTCCCCCAACACCATATTGATATCGGGTGGACAGACAACTGTGGCAAACCTGTTCTATAATATGGGTACACGACAGGTGGGACTCGTGGGATTGTGGGATGCTGTCGCCTTCGATGAGGTCGCCGGAATAAAGTTCAAAGACAATGAGGGGATACAGATACTCAAAGATTACATGGCGTCCGGTTCCTTTGCCAGAGGAAAAGACCAGATAAATGCAAATGCATCCATTGTATTCGTAGGCAACATCAACCAGAGCATCTCGTCATTACTCAGAACATTCCATCTCTTTGCGCCGTTTCCTGAAGCTATGAACAACGACAGTGCGTTTTTTGATCGGATGCACTATTATCTGCCAGGCTGGGAAATCCCAAAATTCAGACCCGAACACTTCACTGATAGATATGGGTTCATCGTGGACTACCTTGCTGAATTTCTAAGGGAGATGCGGAAAAGGTCATTCAGTGACAATCTGTTCGATTACTTCAAGTTCGGAAACAACCTGAACCAGAGGGACGTAATTGCAGTGAAAAAAACATATTCCGGACTGATGAAATTGATCTACCCCGACGGAAATATCTCCAAAGAGGAAGCACAGGAGATATTGGAATATGCAATGGTGGGCAGAAGACGGGTTAAAGAGCAGTTAAAGAAGATCGGCGGGATAGAATTTTTTGATGTTAATTTCTCTTATATCGACAACGATGATTTTACCGAACATTTCGTAACAGTCCCGGAAAGCGGAGGGAACAAGCTCATTCCCGAAGGGCAGGGCAAACCAGGACAGGTTTATGCGGTTTTAGGAACTGATTCGGGCAAAATTGGTGTATACAAGATGGAACTGCAAGTAGTTTCAGGTTCCGGAAAATATGAAAAATCCGGTCTTAGTTCAAATCAGAAAGCTAAGGAAGCAACCAAAACCGCATTTAACTACTTCAAAGCAAATGCAAAATCAATCAGTCAAAGCATACAAACAAAAGAAAAAGATTACCACATGCACGTGCAGGACCTCACCGGAGTAGGGATGTCTGAGGATCTCGCTCTGGCAGCTTTCCTCAGCTTGTGTTCAGGCGATTTAGAGAAGCCAATACAAGAACAAACCGCAATATTGGGTACAATAACTATAGGTGGCTCTATTAGCACTATAGACAACTTATCAGACCTCTTGCAGGTTTGCCTCGATGCTGGAGCGAAAAGAGTTCTAATCCCCATGTCAGCAGCGTCGAAAATACCGACGGTGCCGCCAGATATATTTAGTAAATTCCAAATGTCGTTCTATAAAGATCCTATCGATGCAGTGTACAAGTCGTTGGCATTGCACTGAGATGTTTTGGGCAGAGAGACAATCGAACCTTCTGAGTTCTGCCGGTTCCTTCCGCAATCGTTCTGTTCGCGTGGGTGACCAACTCGCCTCAACGACCCCCGGCACCAGCAGCCGGAAACACCGCCCCACCAAACCCCTGGACGCCATAAGGCACCAGAAGTGCAATGGTACAATCACAATATTCACCATCGGGTGACGCTGTGTAAAATCTCAGGAAGATCATGAAGCAAATCGCCCGTTACCGCGGCGCCCTCCTCGGTCTTGCAACCGGAGACGCTCTCGGAACCCCTTTGGAATTCAAACCGCCGGGCACATTCACCCCGATAGGTGACCTGATCGGAGGTGGTCCGTTCAACCTTGAACCCGGGCAGTGGACAGATGACACGTCGCTGGCATTGTGTCTCGCAGACAGTTTGATTGAAAAGCATGATTTTGATCCGGTTGACCAGCTTGAGAGGTATCTTCGATGGTGCCGGGAAGGCTATATGAGCAGCACGGGCACTTGTTTTGACATTGGAAACACAACATGGGATGCATTGTTACGATTTGAAAGAACTCATGAACCGTACTGCGGTCCTACGGACCAGAGAACTGCAGGTAACGGATCCTTGATGCGGCTGGCACCGGTCCCGCTGTTCTTCGCAAACAATCCCGAGAAGGCAGTTGAGATGTCGGGGGACAGCTCACGTACAACTCATGGGAATATTGCCTGTGTGGATGCTTGTCGCTACTATGGGGGACTTATAGCTGGCGCTGTTGTTGGCAGTACAAAGGAGGAACTGCTATCACAGCGATACAGTCCTGTCGGGGGCTACTGGGAAAAACGTCCGTTGATCCCTGAGATCGATGAAATTGCCGGGGGGTCATTAAAAATCCGTGAACCGCCTGAAATAATAGGCTCCGGTCATGTTACCAGAGCTTTTGAGGCTGCTCTGTGGGCATTTCATAATAGTGATTCGTTTCGGGAAGGGTGTTTGCTCGCTGTCAACCTTGGTGATGATGCTGATACGACCGGTGCAGTCTATGGTCAGTTGGCAGGTGCCTACTATGGTGTCGAGGGGATACCTGATGAGTGGCGAAACAAGCTCGCGATGCGGGATGAGATCCTGGCATTTGCTGATGATTTGTACGCTCTGAGTAACAAGCTGATAGGCAGTCGTGCATGAAGCCGCGTACCAGTGATTCACACCCGCTGCAGATTGCTTTTGTTGAAACACCTGACAATGGACGGAT
>Ga0209013_10005443_pt1 | contig 10967 bp, 9 predicted proteins | sample Cruoilmetagenom2_FD_187291 | JGI IMG/M metagenome (GOLD analysis project Ga0209013, IMG submission 187291) | Oil polluted marine microbial communities from Coal Oil Point, Santa Barbara, California, USA - Sample 2 (SPAdes) (version 2) | ecosystem: Environmental > Aquatic > Marine > Oil seeps ...
CACAACCGAGCGCAAGGTCGGACGCTGGGTCTACGTGGGGCTCGCCGACGACCCCGGTGTCAGGCCGTGGACCGACAGCGCGCTCGCCGCCGTGGCGGGTGACCAGCAGATTACGGCCGACGCGGCGCTGGTCGCGGAGCTGCGATGCCTGCCGGTCGAGGAGCTCTGCCGTCTCGGCTTTGATGAGGCCAGGGCCCGGCAGGCCTCGCGAGCGTCCCGAAAAGGAGCGGTCACCGCATGACCCGTCACGAGAGTGTTGCGAAGAATTTGTCCTTTCTCGATCGCTACCTGACCCTGTGGATCTTCGTCACCATGGTCATCGGGGTCGGCTGGGGTTTTCTGTGGCCCGGTATTGCCGGTTTCTGGAATCGCTTCTCGGTCGGCACGACCAATATCCCGATCGCCGTCGGCCTCATCCTCATGATGTACCCGCCGCTGGCCAAGGTGAAGTACGAGGAGCTCGGACAGGTCTTCCGCAACTGGAGGGTGCTGACTCTTTCACTGGTCCAGAACTGGATCGTTGGGCCGGTGCTGATGTTCGCGCTCGCGATCGTGCTCCTTCCCGACAAGCCTGAGTACATGGTTGGACTGATCCTCATCGGGCTCGCGCGCTGCATCGCCATGGTCATCGTGTGGAACGAGCTCGCCGACGGCGACACCGAGTACTGCGCCGGTTTGGTGGCCTTCAACTCGATCTTCCAGGTGCTCTTCTTCTCGCTCTACGCCTACATCTTTATCACCGTCCTCCCGACCTGGTTCGGCCTCGTTGGCGTCACGGTCCACGTCACCATCGGCGAGATCGCCAAGAGCGTGTTCATCTATCTCGGTATCCCCTTCCTGGCCGGCATCATCACCCGCTTCACCCTGATCTCGATCAAGGGCAAGGAGTGGTATGAGACGAAGTTCATCCCCAAAATCAGCCCGATCACTTTGATCGCGCTCCTCTTCACGATCCTCGTCATGTTCTCGCTCAAGGGCGAGTACATCGTCCAGCTTCCGCTCGATGTGGTGCGGATCGCGATCCCGCTCATGATCTACTTCGTCGTGATGTTCCTGGTCTCGTTCTTCATGTCGAAGAAGGTCGGCGCCGGCTATGAGAAATCGGCCACCCTGTCCTTCACCGCGGCCTCGAACAACTTCGAGCTCGCCATCGCAGTCGCCATCGCCACCTTCGGCATCTCGTCCGGGGTCGCCTTTGCCGCGGTCATCGGCCCCCTGGTCGAGGTGCCGGTGCTGATCGGCCTGGTCAACGTTTCCCTGTACTTCCGCGCGCGGTTCTTCGGGGGGCAGCCGGCGGCAGCAGCGACGTGAGCCGCAGCCATTATCTTCTGAATGTCTGTCGCCGCTTCGCGGCTTGATCGAATTGCGTCCTGTCTCATTCCTGGGGCTCACGCCCCAGGCTATGAGTCTGTCGCCGCTTCCGGCTTCGCGCTACGCGCTACGCCGTGACAAGTCGCGGCTGGTTCGACCCATCAGAAAGAGACTCAGGAGTGTCTCATTGCTCACCACAGGGTGCGTACCGGGTAGCTCGCGATCTGCTGGTCGGGGGTCAAGAGGACCAGCCCTTCGGAGGTGGCCTGGCAGATGAGCATACGGTCGAAAGGATCGCGGTGGAGCGCCGGCAGCTTTCCGAGCAACAGGGCCGCATCCTCACTAAGCGCCAGGGAGTTGATGCCATGCTGTTGCCTCATCGTGGGGACGAATTCGGATGGCGGCGACGGCAGGGGCAGGCGACCGAGACCGTGTTTAACCGCTATCTCCCACGCCGAAACCGCGGACAGGTAGACGTCGTTGTCGGGTGCGGTGAATGCGATCCGGGCGCGGTCGGAAAGCTCCGGCGCCCCGGCCACGATCCACAAAAAGGTACAGGTGTCGAGGAGGAGCTTCATCCGCCCTCGAAGGCTTCCACGAGGTCGTCGGGCAGTGGCTCGAAGAAAGCGGGAGGAACCTCGAACACCTCGCGTGCGAGCCCGATGGGTCGTGGTTTGGCTTGCCGGCCTGGAAGGCCCCGAATTTCGGCGATCGGCACGTTGCGCTTGCAGAGCACGATCACCTCGCCCTCGGCAAGAGCCTTCAGGTAGTGCGACAGATGGGTCTTGGCTTCGTGAATATTGAGTCGAATCATAGTTTAAATATAGATTCACAACTGAACTATGTCAATCAACTCGCACTTCTCACCGGCTTTCGTTGCGAGGGTGGCGAGGTGCCGTGCCCAGTGGGGTTTTCGACCTGAGGGGCGCGGAGTCGTACTTGACAGTACGTCGAGCACCCCGAAGCGAGAAAACACCGCTGGGCGCGGTGCATCGCCGGCCGTAGCAGACAGCTGGTGAGAATTGCGGGTTAACTCCTCCCTCTCGAATCCGCGGGCTACTCTTGACACCACTGCCCACGCAGGCAAGGATCGTGCGGGGCAGCCGCCCCCGAGGAGCGTCCATGGAAACAGACGAGCCCGTCCTCATCAATTACACCCGCGGTCCGGTCGAGGTCTACGGCCGGCGGATGAAAATGGAGTACATCGGGATGGCGTCGGTCTTTGTCGTCATCGCCGTGCTCATCTACGGTGGGGCGCCCTGGCAGCGATCGATCGTCGCCACCATCGGCAGTTTCTTCCTCTTCCTGGGCTTGAAGAAAAAAAACCGCGATCACCTCATGTGCTCGTTCCTGCTCTTCATGGCCGCGGCTCTCGCGCGTCCGGCGGTCCTGGCCGCAGGGTGGGCGCTGCCGCTCTTGCTCTTTGGGGCAACCGTGTTCTCGCTCGAGCGCTACATCGAAAAGCGGCCCTCGCAGGTCTATGTCCTGCCTGTCGTCTTCGCCGTCTGGGGTTGGGTCGATGGGTTCTGGCTGCTCGCCCTGCTCTTTGCCGCCGCCTACCTCCTCCACCCGCGGGACGACCGGCCGGGTTGGCGCAAGAAGCTCGGTCTCACCATCGCCGGCGCCGCCATCGCCGGCGGCATCACGACCGGTCTTCGCCTGACGGGCTCGCGCTCGCCGGACGGCTACTGGCCGTCAGAGCGTTTCGCGCTTGCTTCCGGCCACCTGATTTTCACCGCCATTGTCGCGCTCGCCGTGCTCGTCATCGTCGGCTTGTACTGGCGGAAAATCATCCCTCCGCACCGGATCAACCCGGTCGTCTTCGCCATCCTCGTACCCTGGGACATCCGGCTGACGGCAATGTTCGGAATGGTGGCGGCGGTGCTGTATGCGGCAACCGTATTTCGCCACAGCATCGACTCGGATCGGGCCCGTCCCTTCTTCAAGCACACCGAGTGGCACTTCTTCTGGTGGGTCTTGGCCCTGGCGGTATGGGCGGTGGCGTCCCGCTGATTAAAACCGGACGCGGATAAACAGGCTGATGTCGTTGATTCCGATTTCGACCTGGCCGAAAAAATCCTGGCTGTCCGCGTCCGCCTGGACGTTCGAGCCGTTGAGGGCAGCGCCAAAACCGACGTTTTTAAAGGTGTGGTGTTCGAACGAGAGCCTGCCGATGACCTGCCAGCCGGAGTAGTCGCCGATGGCGAGATAGAAATAGCCCAGGGCGGCTTTTAGACGCCACTTCGCTGACAGTATGCGGCGATACTCGAGGTTGATGTATGGCAGCGGCGCGGTGAAGTCGGCGGCCCCCCCCGATTCCCCCACCGACTCCCCCTCCACGGTCAGCGCGGCGAGGATCGAGAGCGTTCGCAGGCCGAGACCGAAGCCGCCCGCCCACCGCTCCTTGATCCACGGATAATAGGTGTAGTCCAGGGCGTAGGTCTCGTAGTCGTACACGAGGTCGATGTTTGCATCGACCGGGATGATCTCGCCATCCCACTCGATCTCGGTGAGGGCCTGGGCGGTTGAGTTGCGGCCGACCTTCTGCCAACGGACACCAAGGCGGTGCCTGCGTCCGACCTGCCAATCGAAGGACAGAGAAGGGGTCATCTTCGTGCCGTCGAGACCGAGATCGTCCTCGAAGCTGAGCGTGGTGCCGAGGCCGTGCTCCTTGGAGTCGAAGCGAATCTCGGTGTTGGTGCTGACAAAACTGCCCTCGAACCTGAAGTTGAACCTGTCGAAGAGGGGCTCGTAGGCGCTCTTCTGGGCGAAGGCGGGCGCCGCCGCCAATCCCAGGATCAGCACGGTGACGATCTTTACGACGCGACGCATTGTATGCCTCCAGCCGGTGGTCGACGACACGAAACCGCAAGTCAACGAGGGCACAATATAGAACGACAACCATCAGCGATCAGCAATTGACTGAGGACTCAACACTCCCGGCGAATCATAAACCGCCCTTCTCAGATGTTACACTCCGCAACGCGATATGCCGATCCTGCCGGGAGGTCGATGATGTTTCGAAAGCCCCTGTTCTGGGCAATCTTCGTTGGGTTGTCTGTTCTATGCACGGCGTGGGCGGTGATGCACTTCGCGGCGGCATTTCCCCTCGTCACGATCGACGTCACGATGGACCGCGCCACAGCTGCTGCGGCCGCGGAGGAGCTTGGCGTCGATCGCGGTTGGGGACCCGAGAACGCCCGCGATGCGGTGGAGTTCAGGCTCGACGGCCGCGTCCAGAGCTTCGTCGAGCTCGAGGCGGGCGGCAAGGAAGCATACTCCGAGATGCTGCGCGGCGACCTCTACTCCCCCTACACGTGGGTCGTGCGACGCTTTGCCGAGGGCGAGACCAACGAAACCCTCATTCGCTTTCGGCCCGGCGGCACGCCCTATGGCTTCCACGAGAAGATCCCCGAGGACGAGCCCGGGGCGAGCCTCGATCCCGAGGCCGCGCAGGCCCTTGCGGAGGCAGCGGTCGCATCGGGTTGGGACGTGGATCTCGGCGCCTACGAGCTGGTGGAGGCCTCGCACGAGGCGCGGCCGGGCGGACGTACCGATCACACCCTGGTCTACGAGCGGCCTGATGTGGAGATCGGCGACGGCCACTACCGCCTCCGGCTCACCGTCTCCGGCGACCGTCTCACCGAGCTCAGTCATTTCATCAAGATCCCGGAGGCGTTCACCCGGCGCTATCAGGAGATGCGCTCAGCCAACGACGGTATCGCCACCGGCTCGCTCTTCGCCATCGCCATCCTCTATATGGCCGGCGGCTGCGTGGTCGGCCTCTTCTTCTTGATGCGCGAGCGGTGGGTGGTGTGGAAGCCGGCCGTCAAGTGGGCCCTCTTCATCGCCTTCCTGCAGGCGCTGGTGGTGCTCAACAGATGGCCGCTGCTGTGGATGGGCTACGACACCGCGGTCTCGGCCACCACCTTTGCGCTGCAACAGATCGCAGTGGCGATCGCCCAGTTCATCGGTATGGGCGCCGTCCTCGCGCTCTCCTTCATGGCTGCCGAGAGCCTCACCCGCCGCGCCTTCCCCGACCGCGTCCAGCTCTGGAAGTCGTGGAAGACAGATGTTGCGGGATCAAAGACGGTGCTCGGTTACACGGTGGCGGGCTATTTGTTGATCGGCATCTTCTTCGCTTACGAGGTGTGGCTCTACTACTTTGCCAACAGCCACCTCGGCTGGTGGACGCCGTCGGACGCTCTCACCGATCCCAACGTGCTCGCCAACTACTTCCCGTGGTTGACATCGATTGCCATCTCCCTGCAGGCCGGGTTCTGGGAGGAGTGCCTCTTCCGGGCGGTGCCCATCGCCTCGGCGGCCCTGCTCGGCCGTCGCTTCGGCAAACGCTGGTTGTGGATCACTGGCGCCATGGTGCTGCAGGCGGTGATCTTCGGCGCCGGCCATGCCAACTACCCGGCCCAGCCGGCCTACGCGCGTCTGGTCGAGCTGATCATCCCGGCCCTCGGCTTTGGAGGTCTCTACCTGCTCTTCGGTCTGGTGCCGGGGATCATCTTCCACTTCGCTTTTGACGTCGTGTGGTTCGCGCTGCCGCTCTTTGCCGCCGACACGCCTGGCATCTGGGTCGACCGCGGGATGGTGATCCTTCTCACGCTGGTCCCGCTGTGGGTGGTGCTGCGAGCCCGCCGCCGAGCCGGCGCGTGGGGAGAGGTTCCCGCGGACGACCTCAACTCCGCGTGGACGCCTCCCCCGGCGCCGGTTCGGGTCGAGCACGAACCGGCCGCGGCATCGAGCGGTCTGGCGCCGGGGATCCGCGTCGCGCTCGCGACTCTTGGAGGCGCCGGGGTGGTGCTGTGGGCGTTGACCACCGGCTTCCAAACCGATGCCCCACCGATCAAGGGCAGTGACGGCGAAGCCCGAGTGGCCGCGCGCGAGGCGTTGGCCAATCGAAACATCGAGCTCGCCCCGGACTGGCGCGAGCTCAGCTCCGTCCAGGCGCCCCTTGGTCTCGAAGATCGATTCGTCTGGCGGGAGGGAGGGCCCGAGGCCTATCACGAGCTCCTCGGGCGCTATCTGCCGACCCCACGGCGCCTGGTGCGCTACGCCCGCTTCGAAGGCGATGTGGCCGAGCGGGCCGAGGAGTATCTGGTCTTCGTGGGTCCGGACGGTGCGGTGCAGAAGACAACCCACCAGTTACCCGAAGGCCAAGCGGGCGCCGAGCTCGACGAGGACGAGGCCCGCGCCGTGGCCCAGGCAACGGTGACGGCCGAGTACGGCCTGACCGCCGATGACGTCGAGGAGGTGTCGGCCGAGGCCTCACAGCTCCCCGAACGCCGCGACTGGTCCTTTGTCTTTCGCGATCGAGAGGGCTACTCGATGGAGTCCGGCGATGCCCGGATCGCGGTCGAGATCGGGGGCGACGAGGTCATCGCAAGCGGTCGTTTCGTTCATATCCCCGAGGATTGGGAACGCGCCTACCGCAACCGCCGCAGCATCACCCAGGTGGTGCAGATCGCCTGCGTCGTGCTGGTGGTGCTGCTGTATCTGGCGGGCGCGGTCGTGGCCGTGATCCGTTGGAGCCGGCACCGCTTTGCCACCGCGACCTTTGCCGTCCTCTTCGGCGCCACGACCATTCTCGGCATCGTTCAGCTTGGCAACGGTTTCCGTTCCACGATGGCTCATTTCGACACCGCGCAACCATTCAAGCTGCAGGCGGCGATCGTTGTTGTCGGCGGGTTGATCGCCATGACGGGCATTGCCGCGGTGTCCGCGTTGCTCATCGGGCTCGCCCACCGGATGCTGCCTCCGCAACCAAAGGACGACGCCGGCGTGAGTATCGCCGCCGGTCTCGGTCTCGGCGCCATCCTTGCCGGGCTCGGCGCCCTCGGGCTGCGATTGGCGCCATCCACGCTGCCGCTGTGGCCGAGCTTTGGCGGAGCCGGCGACTCCGTGCCGCTGCTCGGAGCCGCGATCGGTCCGCTCAGCTCCTGGATCACCGGCACGGCGATGTTCTTACTCGTGGTCGCCGCCCTGCAGGCGATCACCAACGGTTGGCGGCACGCGCAGCCCCTGACCTCGGCACTGGTGATCGTGCTCGGTCTGGCGGTCACCGGCAGCGAGGGCATCGACAGCATCCCCCTGTGGTTGATGGAGGGCGTGCTCACCGGGATCGTGATGCTGGCGGTCTGGATCCTGCTCCTCCGTCGGCACCCGGCGCTGACGCCGCTGGTGACCGCAGCCGGCGCCATCCTCGCCGCCCTCAGAAATGCGCTGATCGGCGCCTACCCGGGCGCCGCCGCCGGATCGGTAATCGGTGCTCTGTTGATGCTCGGCGCGGCCGTCTGGTGGTATCGACGCCTGGGCGCCGACTCGGGATTTCAATCGGCATCAAGCTCGACAAGCGAAAACACGGTTGAAATGGAGGTGTGACAAATGCGCTCATTGGCGGCAGCTCTTCTGGTCATCGGCGTGCTGTTGTTCCTGGTCAGCCTGACGGCTGACACCACGGGTCTGGGTGAAGGGATGGGGGTGGGCTGGAAACAGATCACCGGCGCGGTGATCGGGGTCGTGATCGCCGCGATCGGGATGTACCGCCTGCGCGGATCGAACGGTTGACTCATATTTCCGACCGTCCACGCGGATCAACCACCGTCCTGGATCGGCTGTTCGCCCTGTTATTCTCCTGCAATGCCAATCGGTCGATGAGGGAGCCATGACAGACGAACACCGCGATCCAAACTACCGCCTCAACGAGCTCGAGGCGACCGCGATCTGCGGCAACGACATCACCTCGTCGTGCCTCTATGTCTCGGCACTGACCATCCTCCAGGCCGGCAAGTGGGCGCCGCTGGCGCTGCTCATCGTTGCCACGGTCCTCTTCCTCTATCGCAAGATCTACGCCGAGGTGGTGGGCGCCCTGCCGCTCAACGGCGGCGCCTACAACGCACTGCTCAACACCACGAGCAAAAAGGTCGCCACGCTCGCCGCCTGTCTGACCATCCTCTCCTACATGGCCACGGCGGTGATCTCGGCCTCGGAGGCGATGCACTACGTGCACTCGCTGTGGCATGGCCTACCGGTGATTACAGCGACCATCATCCTCCTTGCGGCGTTCATGGTCCTGACCATCATGGGCATCGGCGAGTCGGCCAGGGTCGCGGTGGTCATCTTTATCACCCACATTGCGACTCTGCTCCTGCTGCTCGGTGTGGGCGTGTTCTTCGTCCTGCGGGGCGGGCCTGCAACCCTGGTTGCAAATCTCACCGCCCCGATGGAGATCAGCATTCCGCAGGCCCTGTTCTTCGGCTTCGCCGCGGCGATGCTCGGAATCTCGGGCTTCGAAAGCTCGGCCAACTTTGTCGAGGAGCAGGCCCGCGGCGTTTTTCCAAAGACCCTGCGCAACATGTGGGCGGCGGTGAGCTTCTTTAATCCTTCGATGGCCCTCCTCGCCCTGGCGCTGGTGCCTATCGCTTCGGTCCCGGGAAACCAGGAGGCCCTGCTCTCGCACATGGGTCTGGTCGCGGGTGGAAAATGGTTATCCGTCCTGGTCTCGATTGACGCCGCCCTGGTGCTCTCGGGCGCGGTCCTAACCGCCTATGTCGGCGTCACCGGGTTGGTGACGCGTATGACCCTCGACCGCTGCCTCCCCCAGATTCTGCTCAAGACAGGCCGTCAGGGCACCCATTTCTTGATCATCTTCTCCTTTTTCCTGCTCACGGTGTCGGTGCTTCTGATCACCCGGGGCGACCTCGGCGCCCTCGCCGGGGTCTACACCATTTCCTTCCTGTCGGTGATGGCTCTCTTCGGTATCGGCAATATCCTGCTCAAGGTCAAGCGGGCGCGCCTGCCGCGACCGGCCGTCGCCTCCTGGACCTCGGTCTTCATGGCGATCGGCGCCGTGCTCGCCGCCCTCGTCGGGAACATCCTCATGAATCCAGCCTACCTCCGAGTCTTTCTCGGTTACTTCGTGCCTGTGGTGTTGGTCGTCGGCATCATGCTCGGCCGGATCGAGATCATGCGAGTGATGCTCTTTGCGATCCAGGCCGTCAACGAGGCCATTACGACGCGCACGTCGGCCGCGGCAAAGGCTATCCGAGCCAAGATCGACAAGATCAACTCGCAACGCTTCGTCTTCTTCACCCGCGGCGACAGCATCGCCAACCTCAACGAGGCGATGCTCTATGTCCGCCGCAACGAGCACACCAACCGCATCAGGGTGGCCATCGTCTACAAAGACAAGAAGGAGATCCCGCCAAAGCTCGCGCAAGACCTCGAGTTCCTCGACGAGGCCTACCCCGAGATCGACATCGAGTACGTCGAGATCGAGGGTGAGTTCGGTCCGGAGCTCATCCAGCAGCTCTCCAGCAAGTGGAGAATCCCAAAAAACTTTATGTTCATCGGCTCACCCGGGGACCACTTCCCCTACCGGCTGGAGGAACTCGGTGGCGTGCGGTTGATCATTTAGGAAGTTCTTAGTTTTGAGTTTTGAGTTTTGAGTTCGGAATTCAGTCATACAAATAGATACGACCTTTTGTAAAGAGTTACTCGCCCTCAAGCTCGACCCTCACCCTACGACTTTCCGAGGCTGGTCGGAAATCTTTGACGGCCCTTGGGGGAAGGCGCAGAATGTGGGAATGCCGGGGCATCGGAGTGGATCAGGGGCGAGAGCGACCCGCTCAGTACTGATCTGGGTGGTGTGCAGCCTGTGGGCGGCAGTCAGCGCCGCGCAGGAGCTCACGCCGCGCGCTTACTGGCCCGCGCCCAAAGGAACCAGGGTGGCGGTCGTCGGGTACTCGTACGCCTTCGGCGACGTCGCCACCGATCCTTCGCTGCCGATCTTCGGAGTCGATTCCAAGATCAACACCGGGTTTGTGGCCTATTTCCAAACCTTCAGTTTGTGGGGACGGACATCGAACATCCTCGTCGAGCTGCCCTATTTGAGGGGAACGACGGTCGGCACCCTGGAGGGAGAGCCGAGAAGACGCGACCTCTCCGGCATCGGCGATCTCGGAGTCACTCTTTCGGTCAACTTGCTCGGCGCGCCGACCATGACTCTCGAGCAGTTCCAGGAGCTCCGTAGGAATCCGCATCCGATTCTCGGGGCGAGCGTCAAGGTCGTGGCCCCCACGGGACATTACGAGGTCGACAAGCTGATCAACGTCGGCGCCAACCGGTGGGCGATCAAGACACAGCTGGGATACATGATCCCGCTCACACCCAGGTGGCTGCTGGAGGGCGAGCTCGGCGCCTGGTTCTTCGGTCACAACGACGAGTTCCTCGGTGTGACCCGCGAGCAGGCGCCAATCATCGCCACCGGGATCCACCTCGTCAGGCGATTCAAACCGGGGCTCTGGGCCGCTCTGGACCTCAACTTCTACACCGGCGGTCGCTCAACTGTCGGAGGTGCGCTGAGCGCCGACCTGCAACGCAACTCACGGTTCGGAGCAACCGTCGCCGTGCCTCTCGGCGGCCGCCACGCCATAAAGGCCAGCTACAGCACCGGCGTCGTCACCGAGTCCGGCGGAGACTTCGATGTGTTCCTCTTGAACTACCAGTTGGTCTTCTGAGGGGTCAGCCATGGGCTATAATCTTCTATCGGTCTCGATAACGTCACAAAGTCTGGAGGACGAATACGATGAGATGGATGGACACCTGGATGGGGCGTGGGGCGGTTCTGGTCATTGCGGTTTGCG
>Ga0209013_10005444_pt1 | contig 10965 bp, 8 predicted proteins | sample Cruoilmetagenom2_FD_187291 | JGI IMG/M metagenome (GOLD analysis project Ga0209013, IMG submission 187291) | Oil polluted marine microbial communities from Coal Oil Point, Santa Barbara, California, USA - Sample 2 (SPAdes) (version 2) | ecosystem: Environmental > Aquatic > Marine > Oil seeps ...
TAAGAAATATTTTACCAACTTTTTATATTGACGACCAAAATGTTATTGAAATTGCATCTTCGCTAATTATTATTGCAGCAATTTTTCAGGTAGTTGATGGACTTCAAGTAGTAGGCATAGGTATCCTGCGCGGATTAACTGATCTTAAAGCTCCAATGATTATTGCATTTATTGCATATTGGGTGATTGGACTTCCTGTTGCTTATTTTCTTGGATTTACTTTCGACTTTGGGGTTGAAGGAGTTTGGATTAGTTTTATTGTTGGACTTTCAATAGCTGCAATATTTTTTATTAGACGATTTCAAAGATATTTAAAAGTTACAGATTTTAATTAGGGATAAAAATGAAGAAGAATCGATTTCCACAAAAATCAGTTATTGGAATGATACATGTGTCGGCATTACCTGGAACACCAAAATTTCAAGGGGATGTACAAAATATTATTTCTACCGCAATAAGCGAGGCTCTTGTTTATAAGAGTTGTGGTGTTGATGCTATCATGATAGAAAACATGCATGATATCCCTTATCTCAATAATAATGCTGGTCCAGAAATAACTGCAATGATGGCAATAATTGCGCATGAAATAAAGACGAAAACAGATATGCCTGTTGGAATTCAAATTCTTGCTGCTGCAAATAAAGAAGCTATCGCTGTTGCTAATGCCGCAAACCTTGATTTCATTAGAGCTGAAGGTTTTGTGTTTGCACATGTTGCTGATGAAGGGATTATTGAATCGAATGCTGGTGCAATAATGAGGTATCGAAAGTTTATTGGTGCCGATAACATTTTTGTTTTTACAGACATAAAGAAAAAGCATAGCTCTCATTCTATAACTTCTGATATTTCAATTGTCGATACTGTTGAAGCTGCTGAATTTTTTCTAAGCGATGGAATAATTATAACTGGTAAAAGCAGAGGAGAGGAAGTTGATATTATTGAGCTCCAGAAAGTCAATGAGACTACTGAACTTCCAATCATAATTGGCTCAGGAATTACCACAGAAAATATTGAAAAGTATTTTCATTTTGCGGATATGTTTATTGTTGGCTCCCATTTTAAGAGAGATGGAAACTGGAAAAGCAAAGTTGATGAAAATAGAGTTGAAATTTTTATGAATAGAATAATTGGTCTGAAAAAGGGTAAGTGATTTTTTTTGTTCGCACTAGACGTTTTAGAGCATCATTTAATTGGAATTGATTATGTAGAATTATCATTTTTATTTAAGTTTAGAGTTGAAAATTTAATTAAATTAAGCAAATAAGGTTCTTTGATGGATTCTGAAAATAATGACTCAAATATAAAACTGGAAAAAACATTTACCCTTTCAGATGATTTTAATCCTCCAACATATGATGAATGGAAGGAAAAGGTAGTTGCCGATTTGAAAGGAGCACCGTTTGAAAAATTAAAAACAAAAACTAGCGAGGGAATTCTCCTCGAACCGATTTATACCAAAAGCAATCTTAAAAACATATCTGCCACTGATCAGTTCCCGGGCTTTAATAATAATATTAGAGGTTCTAAAACATCTGGTTATCTCAAAAATAGCTGGCTTATTTCACAGAATATAAGCTATGGTGATCCGGCCGAATTTAATAGTGCTTTGAAAAGTGATTTGGAAAAGGGTCAGACCTGTATTAATATCGCTGTGGATAAAGCCGCTACACTTGGCTTGGATGCGGACTATGCAAAAACTGAGGATGTGGGTAAAGATGGAGTTTCGATTTCGGGATTAAATAGTTTCTCCCGAACCTTAGATGGGATTAATATTCAAAAATATCCTCTATTTATCCAGTGTGGATTTTCATCTGTACCAATGCTTTCAATTTTAAGTGCTTACTGCCAACAGGAGAAAATTGATTTGTTGAATATCAGTGGCGCAGTTGAAGCTGATCCGATTTCTTATCTAGCATCCAAAAGTAAACTTCCAGTCACCTTAGATTTTACCTTTAAAAAAATGGCTACTGCTTTAAGCTGGACACTTAAAAATGCGCCTAAATTGAAAACTATAAACGTCAGCAGCTTATTGTTTAGCAATAGCGGAGCTAATGCAGTTCAGGAGTTATCTTACATTTTGGCTTCAGCTAATGAGTATATCAAGGAAATGTTAAAGTCTGGCTTTGCAATTGACGAAATTGCTAAAAGTTTTAAAATCACAATTGGAATCGGGTCTTCTTTTTTTACTGAAATGTCAAAATTGCGGGCACTTAAAATTCTTTGGAAAAACTTAATCGAGGCTTATGGCGCTAATGAAGAATCCCAAAAAGTCCATATTCACGGGATTACATCGACATATAATAAAACATTATTCGATCCTCACGCTAATATTTTAAGAGTTACTTCTGAGGCTTTCTCGGCGATCATGGGTGGTATTGATAGCATGCATACAAGTCCGTTTGACGAAATATTTTCAATTCCAAATGATTTCTCAAGGCGTATAGCTAGGAATACCCAAATAATATTGAATGAGGAATCTCATTTTTCAACACCTATTGATCCGGCTGGCGGTTCGTACTATGTCGAAACACTAACAAATGAGTTAGCACATGCTGCCTGGAAAGAATTCCAAACAATTGAAAAAAGCGGTGGAATGATAGAAGCATTGAAATCCGGGATAGTTCAAAAGGCGATTAAAGAAACATTTGCTGAGAGGAATAAATTGATTTCAAAAAGAAGATCAGTTATTGTTGGAACTAATATGTATGCAAATCCTTCTGAAATCCTTTTAGAAACAAGGTCATTTGATCATGATTTACTTCAATCAAAACGAGCAGATTTTTTACAGCGATTTAGAACTTCTGGAGAATTTCAAAAAAACAGTTCAATACTTGATAAACTCAATTCCCTATCAATAGAAAAAAGTGACAAGCTGATTGATATCAGCAGTAAAGCAATTTTAGAAGGCGCTACATTAGGAGAGATCACACATTCTTACAGAGCGGGAGCAGTGGAATCTATTTCTATTGAAAAAATAATACCTCAACGCGCAGCAGAACCTTTTGAAAATCTTAGATTGAAAGTAAAGGAATTAGAAATTAACTCAGGTATTAAACCGAAAGTATTTTTAGCGACAATTGGTTCGATTAAAGATTATAAAGCACGCGCTGATTTCTCAAGAGGATTTTTTGAAATAGCCGGTTTTGATGTTGTTTATCCTAAGGGATTCGAAACAATTGGAGAGACTGTAGATGAAACCATAAATTCAAATTCAAGAATTACTGTAATCTGCTCAACTGATGAAAAGTATAAGGAAATTGTTCCAAAATACATAAATGGATTAAAGGAGAAAGATCCAAATGTTTTCATAGTGCTGGCTGGTTACCCTAAAGAGAAAGTTGAAGAATATAAGAAGAGTGGTGTTGATGAGTTCATTTATCTAGGCGCTGATGCATATTCAATTTTAAATAAAATTGTAAATGCTCAATGATGAATGTTAAATTAGAAATTAAACATTGAAAAATTTTTTCGGAGATACAATGAAACTTCCAAATTTTGCTGAGATCGATCTTAAAATTGATAGTGATCAAATTCCAAAGGAAGAATGGGAAAAAGAAATACACGAAGAAACGGGAAGTTTACAAGAAGATTTCAGTACGATTACGATGGAAAAAATTCCTCTAAAACCTTTATATACTAATGAAAATATCGAGAGACTTCAACACATCGATTATATGTCGGGTTTACCTCCGTTTCTGCGAGGGCCTTACAGCACTATGTACGTGAGTCGACCTTGGACTGTACGGCAATATGCTGGATTTTCAACTGCCGAAGAAAGCAATGCTTTTTATAGAAGAAATTTGGCTCAAGGTCAGATGGGGCTTTCTGTGGCTTTTGATCTTGCTACTCATCGTGGTTATGATTCCGATCACGAACGCGTTATGGGTGATGTTGGGAAAGCTGGAGTTGCTATTGACTCTGTTGAGGATATGAAAATTCTTTTTGATAAAATTCCCCTTGATAAAATGTCTGTATCTATGACAATGAATGGTGCAGTATTGCCTGTACTCGCCTTTTATATCGTGGCCGCGGAGGAACAGGGGGTTGAGGCGAAATTTCTTTCTGGAACAATTCAGAATGATATCCTTAAGGAATATATGGTTAGAAATACTTATATCTATCCTCCGAAAATGTCCATGAAAATTATTGCCGATATTTTTAAGTTCTCTTCTGCTAATATGCCAAAATATAACAGTATTAGTATTTCGGGTTATCACATGCAGGAAGCTGGTGCGACTGCTGATCTTGAAATGGCTTATACACTTGCTGACGGTCTTGAATATGTTAGAACAGGAATTGAAGCGGGTATGGACATTGACTCATTCGCACCTCGATTATCATTTTTCTGGGCACAGGGAATGAATTTTTTTATGGAAGTTGCGAAGATGCGCGCCGCAAGATTGATCTGGGCAAAATTGATAAAGCAGTTTGATCCCAAAAATCCAAAATCGATGTCGCTCCGTACTCATTCACAAACTTCGGGTTGGAGTTTAACAGAACAGGACCCTTTCAACAATATTGTAAGAACATGCATCGAAGGAATGGCTGCAGCGATGGGACATACACAATCCCTCCACACAAATTCGTTGGATGAAGCTATTGCCCTTCCAACCGATTTTTCGGCAAGGATTGCAAGAAACACTCAACTCTTCCTTCAGGATGAAACCAACATTACAAAAGTGATCGATCCTTGGGCTGGCTCATATTATGTTGAATCTTTAACTGATGAACTTCTTAAAAAAGGCTGGGAGCACATTTTAGAAATAGAATCATATGGTGGAATGACAAAAGCTATCGAGGCTGGAATACCGAAGATGAGAGTTGAAGAAGCGGCAGCACGAAAGCAAGCTAGAATTGATTCTGGACAGGAGACTATTGTCGGAGTAAATAAATTCAGATTGGAAAAAGAAGATCCAATTGATATTTTGGAAGTTGATAATTCTGCAGTTAGATTATCGCAGATTGAGAGATTACAGCGAATCAAATCTGAACGAGATAATAAAGTAGTTCAACAGGCACTTAATGATTTGACCAAATGCGCTGAAACTGGAGAAGGTAATCTATTAGAGTTATCAATTAATGCTGCTCGAGTTAGAGCAACATTAGGTGAAATATCTGACGCAATTGAAAAAGTAAGTGGGAGATACCAAGCTGTGACTAGAACAATTTCGGGTGTATATAGTGGTGAGTATAATGAAAGTCAGGATAATCAGGCTATTGAAGCTCGTAAATTAGCTGACGAATTTGCCTCAAGTGAAGGAAGAAGACCACGTATTATGATTGCAAAACTTGGTCAAGATGGACATGATCGGGGTGCAAAAGTTATTGCTACTGCTTATGCTGATCTCGGCTTCGATGTTGATATTGGCCCGCTTTTCCAAACTCCGGAAGAGGCTGCGAAACAAGCAGTCGAAAATGATGTACATGTAATTGGGATGAGTTCGCTAGCTGCCGGACATAAAACACTGCTTCCCCAATTAGTAAGTGAGCTTAAAAAGCTTAACAGAGAAGATATAATTGTAATCATCGGTGGAGTTATTCCTGCCCAGGATTATGATTATCTCTATGAACATGGTGCTGCAGCAATTTTTGGTCCGGGCACAAAAATTCCGGAGACAACAGTTCGATTATTAGAACTAATAAGAGAAAGATTTGCTTAAATAAAATGTGAATAATGACTTACTAGGCGAGTTTTATGCTCGCCTTTTTTTATCTACAAACTCAAATATTTTTTCTTAAATTTAACTGTGAATAAAGAGAATAATTCATATAAACCAGATTGGACACCAGAAAACGCAGGGAAAGAATATACAGTCCGTGTAGTAAAAGGTGTTGGACAAAATCGATCATCACAAAACAGCAATATAAAGACCAACAATTTTGCAATTGATGATTATGTTGATGGAGTATTAAGCAATAATAGAACACTTCTAGCAAAGACTATTACGCTTATCGAAAGCAATTCCGAAAAGCATTTTGAACTTGCCCACAAAGTTCTACAGAAATTACTTCCTCATTCCGGTAAATCGATCCGTATTGGAATAACAGGTGTACCTGGTGCAGGAAAAAGTACTTTCATAGAGGCATTAGGAATGTACTTAATTAAACAAGGGCATAAAGTTGCTGTACTTACGGTTGATCCTAGCAGTTCAATAACACATGGCTCAATTCTGGGTGATAAGACTAGAATGGAAAAGCTATCACGTGAGCCAAATTGCTTCATACGTCCATCACCTTCTGGCGGTGTGCTTGGCGGGGTTGCAAGAAAAAGCCGTGAAACTATTATTGTGTGTGAAGCCGCCGGATATGACGTTATACTAATCGAAACTGTTGGCGTGGGACAAAGTGAGATAACTGTCCGTTCTATGGTAGATCTATTTCTTCTTATCATGATTGCCGGAGCTGGTGATGAGCTTCAGGGAATTAAAAGAGGTGTGATTGAAATTGCGGATGCACTGCTAATTAACAAAGCCGATGGAGAGAATCAGAAAAAGGCTGAAATTGCAAAAGCTGAATTTGCTCATGCACTTCATTATTTAAAACCAGCTACCGAAGGATGGGAAACACCTGTTAAAACTTGTTCTGCCCTTACGGGTGAAGGAATTGAAGATGTATGGCATATGATCAACAAATATATTGGACTCACTAAATCGTCCCAAATATTTGAAAAAAGACGAAAAGAACAATCAGTTGAATGGGTTCATAGATTAATTGAAGATGAATTAAAAAAAGAATTTTATAATAATGATAATATCAAAGCAATTCTGCCTGGAATAAAAGACGATCTTTTCAATGGAAATATTCTAACAATTGAGGCTGTGAAAAAATTACTGTCTGCTTTTTCCAGCAAGTAAATTAATATTTAAAGGATAAGATGATAGCTGATACTCCAACAACACCGTATTATGCAGTGATCTTTACTTCCATAAGGAGTGATATTGATGATGGCTATAGTGAAACATCTGATAGGATGATTGAGTTAGCTAATCAACATGAAGGATTTCTTGGAGTGGAATCTGTAAGAGAAGATTTTGGAATTACAGTTTCGTATTGGAAAGACCTTGAATCAATAAGCCGATGGAAGAACAATTTAGAGCATACAGCTGCAAGAGAAAGGGGAAGGAAAGAATGGTATCTCCAGTTCAAGGTACGAGTTGCTAAAATTGAAAGAGATTATCAAGTTAATAAATCTTGAGTTAATCGAAATATATTGTAATTTAAAGATATCAACAATTTAAGGTAATAAAAATGTCTGAATGGTCATGGGAAATAGAAAATGAACAATTCCTGTCAAAAACAGTAGAGAGATGCAGAGAGAAAAATATAATTTTACCTAAGTTCAGCGAATTAAAACACCCCCATACAATTCCCAATAATGTTCAAGAAAAGCTTAAAAGAATTGATCTCCAAGATCTTCATCCACTCAATCTGTATCGCATCAATTGGTCAAATGATAATGAGACTGGAGGAATTGGAAATATAAACTATTTGGAAATTCCACGTGAGATTACTGGTATCAAAGCTCGTGTGATTGGATTGGTAGGGAAATTTTTTCCAACTGGAGCACATAAAGTCGGCGCAACTTATGGATGCTTAGCCCCCTATTTAGTTACCGGAAGATTCAATCCGGAATTTCACAAAGCAGTTTGGCCCTCCACAGGCAACTATTGCCGCGGAGGAGTATTCAATTCAAATTTACTTTCGGTACATTCAGTTGCAATTCTTCCTGAAGAAATGAGTAAGGAAAGATTCGACTGGCTTCGGGAAAGAACTGATGAGGTTTATGCCACTCCCGGCTGCGAAAGTAATGTAAAAGAGATATATGATAAATGCCACGAACTGGTTGCCCAAAGTGACGAGTATTTGATCTTCAATCAGTTCGATCAATTCGGTAATGCTATATGGCACCATGAAATTACAGGTAGCACAATTGAGGAAGTTTACAATCAGATTAAAAATGATAACTCTAGATTAAGCGGTTATGTAAGCGCCACAGGCTCGGCTGGTACAATTGCGGCAGGTGATTATTTAAGAACTTTAGAAACAAGTATAAAAGTTACTGCTTCAGAAGCTTTACAATGCCCAACATTATTGATGAATGGTTTTGGCGGTCATCGGATTGAGGGAATTGGGGATAAGCATGTTCCATGGATTCATAATGTTAAAAACACCGATGCTGTTGCTGCCATTGATGATGAAGATACTCTTAGAATATTACGCCTCTTCAATGATCCCGATGGTAAAAAGTGGCTGATGAATTTCGGAGTTGATAGTGAGACAGTCGACAAACTATCTTACCTAGGAATTTCTTCAATAGGTAATCTTCTTAGTTCAATTAAACTTGCTAAATACTACGAGATGACTGAGAATGATATTATCTTTACGATCTTCACTGACTCTGTGGAGATGTACCGATCAAGATTAACAGAAATGAACGATGTTTGGGGATATTATACAAAATCTCAAGCTGAACTAGATTGGAATGAAGTGATCAAAAGGCAATCAATTGATTACTTCAAAGAATTATCTTATTACGATAAGAAAGCAATTCACAATTTAAAATATTTTACATGGGTTGAACAACAAGGCAAAACCGTTGAGGAACTTAACGCTCAATGGTATGAGGATAATTATTGGAGTGAAAGGTTTTCAGTTACTCCACAATGGGATAAATTGATTGAATCATTTAACAGTACGGTTGGACTCAATTTAGAATAAACTACCTCGCTACAAGCTAATGCGTATCAATCGGAATGTTTATAATTGCCCAAGGATGTAGAATTTTGCTCTGGCCCGCTTCTAGCGGATTAAACTTAGATCAATATTTAGAGTTGAACATGCCATTACTGAGAAATATATTTATCAATTCAACTGCTAACAAATTGCGTTTGGCAGAGATTCATTTTGAAAATGAATTTAAAGAGATTAAATATATGTCAGATGAAATTGACTGGTATGAAATAGATTCTAAAGAGAAGCTAAGCACATTTACCGCTAAGAACATCTCCACTCAGAATAATTCACACGCACAAATTGTTGATGGGAATTTTCTTTTAGCAATGCCGGGTGCTATAGATCCACATGTTCATTTTAACACTCCGGGATTTGAAGAGAATGATGATTTTGAGCATGGATCAACTGCAGCTGCTTTTGGTGGTGTAACAACCGTTATCGATATGCCCTGTACATCCATTCCACCGGTTACTTCAGTTAAAAACTTGAATGAGAAACTAGATGCATTAAATGGCCGAAGTTTAGTTGACTATGCTCTATGGGGTGGAATTAGTGGAAACAATTTTGAAAATGAGATCGATATTCAAAAGCAAGTGAATGAATTGAGTGAAGCCGGGGTGGCAGCCTTTAAGACTTATCTTATTTCCGGAATGTCGGCTTTTAAAGATTTAACACTCGAACAAATGAATTTGGCAATGCAGTATGTTTCTAAAACGGGGAAACCTCTTGGTGTGCATGCAGAAGATAAATTTCTTGTTACTTCACGACAATCTGAATTTCAGGATATGGGAATAAATACTTGGGAAGCCTACTGCAGCACTAGGGATTCAAAAGCTGAGGAGAAAGCAATCGCTGATCTGATATCAATCGCCAGCTCCCATAATATTCGGGTGCACGTAGTACACTTAAGTTCCAGAGCTGGTTTAGAGCAAATTATAAAAGCCAAAACTGCAGGATTGGCTTTCACTTCAGAGACGTGCCCGCATTATTTATACTTCACACAGACAAACTTCAATGATGAGGAAATAAGAAATTTTCTTAAAACTGCTCCCCCTGTAAAATTTGAATATGATCGTGAAGCATTGTGGGAAGGATTGCAGAATGGTGATCTTTCATTTGTCACGACTGATCATGCTGGCTGCTATATTGAGGATGGTAAAATATCTGATAATTTTTGGAAGGTTTATGGAGGTATTCCCGGAGTTGAGCATCGTGTGCCTTTTCTTTTCAGTGAAGGTTTTCTCAAAGGCAAATTGACTTTGGAACAAACGATAAAGCTTCTTTCGACTAACGCTGCCGATTATTTTGATCTAAGGAGCAAAGGCTCGCTCGAAATTGGAAAAGATGCAGATATTGCTTTAATAAATTTGTGGGAAGGAGAAAATATTCTTGCCGGGAATATGCACAGCAAAGGGCAATTTACTCCTTTTGATGGAATGTTTTTTAATTCCAAGGTTGAGCGAACTTATGTAAGAGGAAAAACTGTGGTTGACAAAAATGGAAAAGCTGAAGAAAATGTTGGATTCGGGAAATTTATTCCTATTAATAATTAATTCATTTATTCATATGATGAGGATGAAGAGATGAAAATTGTAAATGGTTGGATCTGTAAAATTGGGAGGAATCGAGTAATTCCCATGTTTGGAGATATTGAAATTCAAAATGGGATAATAACTAAAATTATTCAAAAGTCTTTTTCTCCGACAGCATTATCACAAACAAACATTAAAAAAAATGTCTATAATGCCGGAGGATCAGTGATCACTATTCCTCAAGTAAATTTTCATGATCACTTCTATAGCCGATTAGCAAAGGGTCTTAACATCAAAGGCTCAATGGATGGTTTCCATGACATTCTTCATAATCTATGGTGGAAAATTGATCGAGCATTAACATTAGATATGGTTGACGCTTCAGCGAAAATGTCAATAATCGAATCAATTAAAAGTGGGACGACTTACATTTTCGACCATCATGCTTCAATGAACGCTATAGATAAAAGCCTTGATATCATTGCAGATAATTTAACCGGTAATGCCTTACGCGGAGTTCTCTGCTTTGAAGCAACTGACAGAAACGGTGGAAAGATTGCTGAAGAGAGTCTTATTGAAAATATTAAATTTATTATTTTATTTGCAATTAACAAATATACATTTTAGATTAAATGATAACTACCTTAATGATATCAAATATATATTTTTTACTATAATTAATCGTATATATTTAAGCAAT
>Ga0209013_10005445_pt1 | contig 10964 bp, 11 predicted proteins | sample Cruoilmetagenom2_FD_187291 | JGI IMG/M metagenome (GOLD analysis project Ga0209013, IMG submission 187291) | Oil polluted marine microbial communities from Coal Oil Point, Santa Barbara, California, USA - Sample 2 (SPAdes) (version 2) | ecosystem: Environmental > Aquatic > Marine > Oil seeps ...
AAGATGAAACCGAACTCCTCCGTTCCCAGTGGATCGCCCACCAGCTTGAGTTCTTCTGGGTTGGCGCCGATGTAGCCACGGCTGGAGGCGGCGTCCATCAGCACCATGTCCACGTCGCCGATGATGAGCGCCTGCACGGCCGCACCGAAGTTCTCAAACAGCTTGATGCGCGGGTTGGCCTCGTCGCCGTCCAACACATCGTACACGCCTACGTAGAAGTTGGTCGTGCCCGTCTGCGAGCCGATCAGCAGCTCTTCGTCCGCGGCGAACTCCTCCGGCGTGCTGAAGCGATCTTCGTCGCCGCGCACCAGCATGAACATCTGCGATACCATGTACGAATCGGAGAAGTCGATCTCCTGGGCGCGATCCTCAGTAATGGTGATACCGTCCATGCCCACGTCGAACTGCCCTTCTTTAACCGCCGAGATCATCGTGTCCCAGGAGGTGACCTGCCAGTCCACCAGGCAATTCAGGCGCCGGCAGATCTCGTTCACGGCGTCGTACTCCCAACCGACCGCCTCGCCCGTGAGCGGGTCCACAAAGTTGAGCGGTGTGTAATCGTTTCCGGTGACCGCCACCACTGTCACTCCCTCCAGGTCGGGCAGGCGCAGGGTAGCGGGTACCTCAGCAGCGGAGGGCTCTTCGGTCGGTTCAGGAGCCGGTTCCTCCGTCGGTGCCGCCGTGGGTTCGACGGCCGGTTCTTCCGTCGGTTCTGGTGGGGGTGCTTCCGTAGGCGCAGCGGCCGGCGGTTCTGTGGGTTCGGCCGTAGGTGTAGCCGCCTCGCCACAGGCGACCAACAGCAGGCTAACAAGTAGTAATAGACTCAGGATTTTTATCTTCATCTCTTTTATCTCCTTCTTTTTTTTGTGCTACAAAAATGGCCCGATGGGGGTTGGAAAACCCGCCTGGGCGTCCCAGGTTAACTAGAGGCAGTATAGCATAGTTCGAGGGGTGGGACAAGAATTGGAGGAGATGGATATTATTTGTCAAATGTTAATGATGGACAAAATCTAATCAGGATTTCCTAATTGGGGATGTGGGATGAGAGGTGAGAAATTAAAGGTAAGAGATAAGACATTAACCATGGGTCGGGTTCCCACACCGGCAGATAGCAGGTCGAACTCCCATACAAGAATTATCGCAGATAAGGTTCCCATTTCCGTTATATTTATTGCGATAATGGGGAATTGAATCCTGCGTTTAATGATAGAATTACTAATCATCCACAGAAAACCACTCAAAAAAACTTCTTAAAACACAAAAAAATGCCTGGGCAGATATCGGCAGGTTTGTGATCAATGATTCAAAAGACTAATCTATCATAAAATGATCCTTCAAACAGGTACAGAGATAACCACCGCAGCAGTCGATTGATCAAAGGAGTATTCTCTATGTCCCAGAAGGAAATCGAAGTTATCCTTTCCCGGCATCTGGCAGAGTATCTGGCAATGCCGATCTTTATCGTGGATCCAAACGGAGACCTGGTTTACTATAATGAGCCGGCTGAAATTGTCCTTGGACACCGCTACGTTGATACAGGCTCAATGCCAGCCAGCGAGTGGTCAACGATCTTCCACCCGGTAGATCTGGATGGCAAACCCATGCAATCCGAGGAACATCCCCTGATGATCGCCATATCGGAGCAGCATCCTGCTCACAAACGCTTCTGGATCAAGGGACTGGACGGGAACCAGCGCCAATTGGAGGTAACTGCCATCCCTTTGATCGGACAGGCGGAGCGCTTCTTAGGAGCAATTGCCTTCTTCTGGGAGGTCGCTGAATGAAAGTCACCTTGTGGGGAACGCGCGGCTCCATAGCTTCACCTGGACCGGACACGCTGCGCTACGGAGGCAACACCACGTGTGTCTCGGTGCAAGGCTCTGACGGGACGCTGCTGGTGCTGGACGCCGGCACGGGCATCCGCAATCTGAGCCAGACACTATCTCCAGTGCTGCAACGTGTGCACATCCTGCTCACCCATTTGCACATGGATCACATCGAGGGCCTGCCGTTCTTCTCTCCGCTGAACAATCCAGGCGTTAGTGTGACGATATTCGGGCCTGCCAGCACAACCCTGAGCTTGAAAGCCAGGCTGATGCGCTACCTGTCTCCGCCTCTGTTCCCGGTCAGCGTACGCGAACTCTTATCTGACCTGCGCTTTTACGAACTACCTTCCGTTACGATTGAAATCGGGGAATTCAGCGTGACATCGCAACTGGTGATGCACTACAATCCAACCCTGGGCTACCGCATCCAGGGACCAAACGCCACCCTGACCTTCCTGCCTGATCACAACCCGGCGTTGGGTGTTGAGAGCTTCCCGACCAGCAAGGATTGGACGTCCGGCTATGACCTGGCCGAAGGCGCTGACCTGCTGATCCACGACGCGCAGTACACCGATGAAGAATACCAGGCGCGCATCGGTTTCGGTCACAGCAGCATGAGCAACGCCTTCCGCTTCGCCGAACTGGCCGGGGTGAAACAGTTCGTGCCATTCCACCACGACCCGACGCACAGCGATGACATGCTGGACCGCACCTTTGAAGATGTGTGTGAGGTTATGGCGCCGCAGTTCGATGTCACGCCGGCGAAGGAAAGGATGATCTTTGAGCTGTAGAAGCGGGGGAAATTGCATTTACACCCATTGCGTAGTATATTGATGAACATGGCTGGCAATCTACTGATCCTTGCATTGAAGGCTAAATCCAATCAGCGATCAAACAACGCAAGAGACGTTTAGTAACTTATGTAACGATCAGTAGTGCTTTGCCAACTGTGATCCTTATAACTGTCACTCTGAGTTTATCCTGAGATTGTGAAGGACCTGGCGAAGAGCCTCGACGATTGAGCTAAAGATTCTTCACTTCGCTGCGCTGCGTTCAGAATGACACCTTCCATCTCATTCAGTGTGACTAACTACCAGTGCTGCTAACCGATCACAAAGCAGCTAAAATCCATAACCAGTTTAATGAGGGTGTAATGAACAACATGTCAAATTCATCTCAGATTGAACCATCCGTCATGCAAAACGGTCTGGCAATGTATTCTACCGGGGAGGGGGAACCTGTCTTGCTGATGCCGTACCCGCATATGTTCACCACGCTTCCCATAGTCCAGAGTCCTTTGGGAACACTGCTGGTGAAACTGAATCGAAACGTAATCACATTCGACCCGCCTGGGGCATTCCGCAGCACGCGCCCTGCTTTGGTAACGATGGATGAGATGCTGGAGTGCGCCGAGGAGACCCTGCAGGCGTTCGATATCCAGGGAGCGGTGGATGTGGTTGGGCACAGCATGGGCGGGTTGTGCGCGCTCGGTTATACGCTCGAACGACCGGAGCGGGTGAGGAGACTGGTCATCGTGGACAGCCTGTCAGGTGGACCCGCTGTGCGGCGTCATCACGGCGTGCCGTTCCACCTGCCCTGGACAGACGGGGACTTCTGGCGGCTGTCGGCGTGGGGGCTGCGCCTCTCCTATGGGCTTGGGAACATGGCGATGCACAAGAGAATGCTGCAGATGCTGTTGGGTTTCTCGTACGTTGACAAGAGCTTTGCCGATGACGTTGAGATCCTGGAAGGCGATAAGCAGCTCCCCGCACCGGTGCGAGACAAATGGTCGATGACTTCCTTGCGCATCGACTACCGGGAGCGATTAGGCGAGATTCGGGTACCGACGCTGGTCTGTGTCGGGCGCCACGATCTGCTGCTCCCCGTGGCATGCAGCCAGGAGCTGGTTGATGGTTTACCCGACGCACAACTGGAGATCTTTGAAGAAAGCGGCCATGACCCGTTCAGGGAGGAGAGTGATAAGTTTGCGGAGCTGGTGGGGGGGTGGATAAATCAGGATAATGAATAGATAATTGATAGCTCCCGAGCTCATCGCCATCTACACGACAACCGCCTTCGTTTTCGCCCTGGCACACGGATACGAGCGGCTGGGTTGGGCACGGACGCTGCTGCTGTTGGCCTTAACCTTCAGTATCAGCCTGCTGTTCGAGAGCGTTGGCGTGGGGACTGGCGTGGTGTATGGAGGGTATCACTACACGGAGCGCCTGGGACCGATGTTCCTGGGACTGGTGCCGTACGTGGTCCCGCTGGCCTGGTTCATGATGATCTACCCATCCCTGGTGATCGCTACCCGGGTTGTGCCCAGCCGCGGCAAGCGCCTGACCTGGGTCGCCCTGGCAGCCGCTGTTGGGGCGCTGGTAATGACGGCATGGGACCTGGTGCTGGACCCGATCATGACCTGGTTCGGGTACTGGCAGTGGGAGGTGGAGGGAGCTTATTACGGCGTTCCTTTGCAAAACTACCTGGGGTGGTGGCTGACGGCGTTTATCATCTTTTTCACGTTCCTGCTCCTGGCACGCATCCCGGAAAGGGATATCAATCAATGGGCAGGAAGCTTCAACGATTTTAAGCGAACCGGGTTCGCACGCCTACCGGTGATCAGCTACGCCGTTACAGGTGTGATGACTGCCCTGGTGGCGTTGGAGATTGGGCTGCGGGGACCGGCGGTGGTGGGGTTGGCGACGATGGGGGTGTGGGTGGTGGTGGGGTGGCGGGTTCGCCCAGCAGCTCATTTTCAATCGCCGCTTTCATAACCCACCTGCTCCTTTTCTGGAACGCTCTGCTCTTCTTCCGTTTCACCCTTTCCACTGTTTCTTGAGAACCATTTCAATCTTGGCAACCACCACTTTCGCACCCGGGTGGGTTTTACGCATTCAGCCAGCTTTACCACTGCTGTCGCCCAGGTCAACCCCGCACCGAAAGAAACAAAGGCCAGTGTATCGCCAACCTTTGCGCGTCCTTCTTCCAAAGCTTCACACAAAGCGATAGGGATGGAGGCCGCGGAAGTATTCCCATATTTTTGGATGTTTACGAATACCTTCTCTGGAGGCAGCTTTGCCTGACGGGCTGCGCTTTCGATGATGCGCACATTGGCCTGATGAGGTACAACCAAATCAATATCCTCAGAGGTCAATCCTGCTTCCTCGATAGCCTGGCGCAGCGACTTGCCTAATACCCGCGTGGCAAACTTGAAAACTTCGCGGCCGTTCATACGTAAGTAATGCTGGCGGTTGACCAGGGCTTCATGACTGGGAGGGATTGCCGTCCCGCCCGCAGGTAGGATCAAGTGTTCTGCCCCAGAGCCATCAGAACCGAGCACAAAAGAAAGCACCCCCGAAGGTTCATCGCACGCCTGTAGGACGACTGCACCCGCGCCATCGCCGAAGAGTACACAAGTTGCGCGGTCTTCATAGTCGACAAAGCGGCTGATCAGCTCTGCCCCAATCACAAGTATGTTATCAGCGGCTCCCGAGGCGATGAACTGCTGCGCCGTCGCCATACCATACACAAAGCCCGTGCAGCCTGTCACCAATGTAAACGCTCCAACATCCCTGGCCCCCAACATATGCTGAACCTGGGATGAGACCGGCGGCGTGAGATAATCGGGGCTGGAAGTGGCCACAATGATCAGATCCAAATCTTTGGCGTTTACACCGGCCATCTTCAAGGCATCACGTGACGCAGCGGTCGACATCTGGGACGTATTTTCGTTCTCTTCTGCGATGCGCCGTTCCCTGATCCCCGTCATGGTGACGATCCACTCGTCGGTGGTGTCCAGCGTCTTCACAAAATCAGCGTTGGTGAGCACACGCTCGGGTACATATTTTCCCCAGCCGATGATATTTCCATAGCGCTCTGTCATTTATATCTCCTGATCCAATAAAAATACCTGACCCGGACAAGGTCGCTTCGCTATCAAGCCGGAAACAAACATTTTTTTAGCCTCACGCAAAGACGCCAAGACCGCAAAGAAAAACAATAATATCATTGGGACTTTACGAGAGAGTTTCTTTTTTTGTGCAAGCTTTTCACTGCTAACGTACGAAATAACGTGAATTCGAGTTGGTTTCCCGGGCAGGTTGGTTTCCCGGGCAGCAGGCCAATCGAATTGGCCGTCTCTGGGCTGGAAATGCTTAACCCGTTGCTTACTGATCCTTGCATTGAAGGCTAAACCCAATCAGCGATCAAACAACGCAAGAGGCGTTTATTGACTTATGCAACGATCAGTAGTTAACAACACGCAATGAATATATAACACCCACAAACTGGAAAAGTTATGCTGTGGTGAAAGAATTTCTTTTTTTCGCTGCAGTTTTTATGGACATGGAAGGATATAATCCTGGTAATTGTGCGAATTAATGACCGAATATTCCGCGTTTGGGTACGTATTGAACCAACTTTTTGGTGCTGGAAGATGCTTTTTAACAGACCACTTGAACTCATAGCCGTGTAACGCCTCACCATGTTCTTCCACCAGGTCTATCTCCTGCTGATCGTAGGTGCGCCAGAAGTAAAGGTTCGAATAGGTTGACGAATACGCCAACCACTTCATGCGTTCAACGATGATGAAATTTTCCCAGAGTTGGCCGATATCGTTGCGCTGGTCTACCCGGTTGAACTGGGCATTCATCCATAAATTTATATAAATTCATGGAGTAGGGATCTGTATTTTCCCCAGCCGATGATATTTCCATAGTGCTCTGTCATCTAAATCTCCTGATCCAATAAAAATACCTGACCCGGACAAGGTCGCTTCGCTATCAAGCCGGAAACAAATATTTTTTTAGCCTCACGCAAAGACGCCAAGACCGCAAAGAAAAACAATAATATCTTTGGGACTTTGCGAGAGAGTATCTTTTTTTGTGCAAAATTTTCACTGCTAAAGTACTAAAAAACGTGAATTCGGGTTGATTTCCCGGGCAGCAGGCCAATCGAATTGGCCGTCTCTGGACTGGAAATGCTTCACGCGCTGCTTACTGATCCTTGCATTGAAGGCTAAACCCAATCAGCTATCAATCAACGCAAGAGACGTTTAGTAACTTATGCAACGATCAGTAATTGAGAAAGCAACGGATTCTACGCAAAGTGCCATCGAATGTATTCGAAGCCTGGCACAGGAAACCCGTTAAAACAGCCCAACATCGATGTGGTGCTCAGTGGTGACCGGTTAATATTTAGTTGTTAAGGTGCGATAATCATTTTCCCAGGTGCTGGAAATAATTGTTCCGCGAAAATGAAACAATGAGGAACAATTATTGGAATGCGGATTGAAGGGTAATGTATGAGAGGATCGATGGTAAATTTCATATAAATTGTTCCGCGAATAAAAAAAACAATGAGGAACAATTATGTCTTCAGAGGCTTTTCGCTGGGGCACAAAATTCGATAGTATCAGAGACATCATCGCATATGCTCAAAGATCAAAGAAACGAGAGGGTGGCATCTTGCTGCGATTCTATTATAGAACATTTGTGCTATTTTGTCAAGTTTTTTCGGGGATTGGTGATAGAAGTGCCATCGAATGAATTCGACGTTGGCACAAGAAACCTGTTAAAACAGGTTAGACTCACCCGCTGCCAGGAGCTTGATGTCAACAGGCAGAAAGTTCAATTCGATAGATTACGCGTAAAGGGAATCACGAATCTGCGGGTAAAACACAACGGAATCCCAGATCACCTTTATGATAACCTATCGGATATATAAAGCGGTCGGATGCGCGGAGATATTGGGCGTATTGGTTTATAAATGAACCTCCACGCGCAATATTCTGGATTCCTTCATCTGGCCCGGCAGGGTTGCTGGCGGGAGAAGAAGCATAATAGTCCGCTGAATATAAATCGTATACCCACTCCAAGACATTGCCCCCCATGTCCAGCACACCATAAGGGCTGGCGCCGTCGGGCAGCATAGCCACCGGGATGGAACCTTGACCAAATTCTAACTCCAATGTACTCATCCCTGTGGTATCAATAATATTAGCAAGCGTTAAATCGGGTTCATCATTTCCCCATGGATATAGACGACCATCTGTACCTCGGGCGGCTTTCTCCCACTGCGCCTCAGTAGGTAATCTTTTACCGGCCCAGTCACAGTAAGCTAACGCTTCTTCCCGGGTAACTCTGACAATCGGCAGATCACTGATTTCGGCTAATTCAATTTTTTCGCCTTTTGGTGTCTTCCAATTTTCAGGTAATTTACAAACCGGGGCTAATTCAGTATAAACCCATTCCCACTTATTATTCCCTCTGTCGACACGCTTCCATTCAATGGGAGTGTAGCATTCTGGTTTTGGAGGTCTGTCCTCGGCATCCGTCAGATAACCCGTTTCGGCGACGAACTTCTCGAACATGCCTATTGTCACTTCGGTTTGATCGATCCAATACGCATCCAAATAAACCTTGTGTTGGGGCTTCTCATCGTAATTGGCATCGGGATCGTCATCACCAGCTCCCATCAAGAACTCTCCGGCCGGCACGTAGACTATCACCATTCCATCCTTCTCCCATACACGCGTGGCCCCAGGTTCAAAGGTTGGTGTAGGGGTAACCGATGGGGTAGGTGTAAAAGTAGGAGTTGGAGTAATACTCGGCGTGGGTGTTAACGAAGAGATTCGAATAAATTCTGCCTCCGTAGCTTCTTTAAAAAATACCGTTTGTGTGACAGACATGTATTCAACTGATTGCGTAAACTCGATGGCCAAGGCCGTTTGTGTCCCCGATAAAACGTCTGCTTGTTCAGTCTGTGAGCAAGAGACAAGCAATAAAACTAAAACAATCAGGAGGTAAACGTGCAAGTATTTTCGACGAATCATGATTCCTGCCCTCCATACAGATTCCAATAGTTAGTAAAATACCAAAACCTACACGCTACCCATGAAGCGATTGGATGTACTCCACATAGTTAATGATCACATCCTTGAAGCGCTGGATATCGTACTACCTGATACTAATACAAATTATCACACAGAATCAGACTTTATTAATTGGGAAAAATTTGTTACATTACAGGTAAACGACAATATGGAGGATATGGTTATGATTTACGAACGAATTATCCAAATACGGGGTAAAATTAAAGCAACGCGCCTGCTTAAAGGAGACAATTGAAATGAGTACATCCAATACCCAATGGCATCAAGCCACCCTGTCCTACCCGCAGGGGTTTCCCCAAATGATGAAAATGTCTGACGGGGAGTTCGTCGAAGAGCTGCGCTTCCTGGCTGCAGCCAAGCTTTACGAGTTAGGACGGCTGACGGCGGGTAAAGCTGCCCAACTGGCAGACATGGAACGCCTAGAGTTTCTCTTCCGTTTAGGAAGTGTCGGCGTACCGGCCGTTAATTTATTGGACGAGGAAGTTGAGGCCGAAATTCAGGCTGCAAGGGAACTACTAAAATGAGCGCCTGGGTTGTAGATGCCGGCCCATTGATTTTCCTGACAAAGTTAGACCGGTTGGATCTACTCCAAAATATCGGGGAGCAAATCTATATACCTCAAAGCGTGATGTCGGAGATCCGTGCCAAAGACGATAAAGCCTGCTCGATTTTAGAGCAGGCTTCTGGATCAGTGATGTGCTGAAAGGTGAAATCTTGAAAGCCGCTGGAGAAGACCAATGACCGAATCCGCAACCATCGTCCAACGTCTTTGGAACTACTGCAACGTGCTGCGCGACGACGGCGTCAGCTACGGCGATTACGTCGAGCAGCTCACCTACCTGCTGTTCCTCAAGATGGCGGACGAGCAGACCAAACCACCCTACAACAAACCCTCCATCATCCCAGAGCAGTATGCCTGGCCCAGTCTGCAAACCCGCGACGGCAGCGAACTGGAGCTTCACTACCGTGAGACGCTGGTCGAACTGGGTAAGCAAAAGGGCATGCTGGGGGTCATCTTCCGCAAAGCGCAGAACCGCATCCAGGATCCCGCCAAGCTCAAGCGCCTGATCGCCCTGATCGACGAAGAGACCTGGATGGGGATGGACATCGACATCAAGGGCGAAATCTACGAAGGTCTGCTGCAGAAGAACGCCGAGGACACTAAAAGCGGCGCGGGGCAGTACTTCACCCCGCGCCCGCTAATCAAGGCCATGGTGGAAGTTATGCGACCAAGCCCAGGCACGACCATCTGCGATCCGGCCTGCGGAACCGGCGGTTTCTTCCTGGCGGCGCATGACTACGTATCCCACAACTACGACCTGGACCGCGAGCAAAAAAGGGCGTTGCGATATGACACCTTCAAAGGGTGGGAGATCGTCGATAACACCGCCCGTCTGTGTGTGATGAACCTGTACCTGCACGGCATCGGCGGCGATGAATCCCCGGTAGTGGTCAATGACTCGCTCATTTCAGACCCCGGCGGGCGTTTCGACATGGTGCTCACCAACCCCCCCTTCGGCAAAAAGAGCAGCGTGACCATCGTCAATGGCGAGGGCAAGGCCGACCGGGCAGCCCTGACCTACGAGCGTAATGATTTTTGGGCCACCACCAGCAATAAACAGCTCAACTTCATGCAGCACATCGCCACCTTGCTGGAAATCAACGGGCGAGCGGCAATGGTGGTGCCGGATAACGTGCTCTTCGAGGGTGGAGCCGGGGAGACGGTACGCCGACGGCTGATGCAGGGCTTCGATGTGCACACCCTGCTGCGCCTCCCCACCGGTATCTTTTACGCCCAAGGCGTCAAAGCCAACGTGCTCTTCTTCGACAAGAAACCCGGCCGCGAGCAAGCCTGGACGGAGAAGGTCTGGATCTACGATCAACGCACGAACCGGCACTTCACGCTGAAGACCAACCCCATGCGATACAAAGACCTGCAGGATTTCATCCAGTGCTACAACCCCGAGAACCGCCACCAGCGCGAGGAGACAGAACGCTTCCGCGCCTTCACTTACGATGAAATCATGAGGCGCGATAAAGTTAGCCTGGACATCTTCTGGCTGAAGGACGAGAGCCTGGAAGACACGGAAAATCTGCCGGACCCGGATGTGCTGGCGCAGGAGATCGTGGAGAATCTGGAGGCGGCGTTGGTGCAGTTTGAGTCGATACTGGAGGAGTTGGGGGAGGAAGAGAAATAGTACCAATTAATCCAAGCTTTTTACTATAATAAACGTAGGCTGAAAAGC
>Ga0209013_10005446_pt1 | contig 10962 bp, 12 predicted proteins | sample Cruoilmetagenom2_FD_187291 | JGI IMG/M metagenome (GOLD analysis project Ga0209013, IMG submission 187291) | Oil polluted marine microbial communities from Coal Oil Point, Santa Barbara, California, USA - Sample 2 (SPAdes) (version 2) | ecosystem: Environmental > Aquatic > Marine > Oil seeps ...
CCAGGATACCTTTATGAGAGGTCCGGGAATTCAAAATTTTCAAAGCAAGGCAAAAACCGGCAGCATTAGCTTTGTATTTGAAGATGTAAAACCCGGCGCTTATGCTATTTCTTCATTACATGATGCAAATGAAAATCAACGTATGGACTTCGAGGATAGTGGTATGCCAAAAGAAAACTATGCGATGAGCGGCAATGAGATGAATCAGGGACCTCCCACTTTTCAGGATGTCAAGTTCGAGGTAAACGGCGAAGATCTTGAATTAAATCTTCGTTTTTAAATAAGTATAAAAACAAAAAATGCCCGCTTAATGCGGGCATTTTTATTTTATGTTTTGTCTAAAAGAAAATAAATTATATCCTGAATGTCTAAACTATCATTCTGTAGCACAAAACAGTATATCTACTCTGCCAGGCAGGCTTTCATCATCCAAACTGTTTTTTCCTGTTCCGTTATAAAACCACAATTCATGGTATTAGTTCGATCATTAATATTTTTCAATTTATCATCAAATTATTAAATATCTATCTCTTATAGTATAAATTTTATTGATAGTTTTTATATTTGTAATTCACATATCTATCATAAATGACCATTACCCAATTGCAATATGTTTTGGCTGTTGCGGAGTACCAGAACTTCACCCTGGCTGCCGAAAAAAGTTATGTTACACAACCTACATTGAGCATGCAGGTGCAAAAGCTTGAAGACGAACTGGACGTGCTTATTTTTGACAGAAGCAAGAAACCGATCCGTATTACAGAAGCGGGTCAAAAAATAGTTGCTCAGGCAAAAAACATTGTAAATGAAGCCGAACGAATAAAAGATATTGTTGATCAGGAAAAAGGGTTTATTGGTGGTGAATATACACTGGGTATTATTCCAACAGTCATGCCCACTCTGCTGCCCATGTTTCTTAAAACATTTATCAATAAATACCCGAAGGTAAATCTGATAATTAAAGAACAAAGTACAGAAACCATTATAAGGAACATACAGGAAGGGCATTTAGATGGTGCTATTGCCGCAACGCCTCTTGAAATAGAGTACATAAAAGAAAGACCGTTGTACTACGAACCCTTTGTTGGATATGTGCCAAAGAATCATAGACTTAGAGAAGCAGATAAACTAAATCCCAGTGATTTGGATATTAGTGATATTTTATTGCTAAAGGACGGGCATTGTTTTAGGGATGGTGTAATAAATCTTTGTAAAACACCAAAAAAATATGAAGATGAACATTTTCAGTTACAAAGCGGTAGTTTTGAAACACTGGTAAATCTGGCTGATGAAGATATGGGAATGACCTTATTACCTTACCTCAATACCCTGGAACTGGATGAGAAAAAAAAGAAAAATTTAAAATTTTTTAATAATCCCTCTCCTGCCAGGGAAGTAAGCCTTATTTATCACAAAAGTGAACTTAAGATCCAGATTACAAGGGCAATTAAAGAAGTTATTTCGGGGATTGTGCGCGGTGCAATCGCGTTTCAGGATGTAAAAATAATTAGTCCAATCAATAAAAATTAAAAGCCACCTTTTTGGGTGGCTTTTATGTTATGCTTTTAGATAAATTAATGTGGGTTGTAACTCTGGCTTATCTGTTATAAAATTTTGTAACCAGGCTTTCAATTCTTCAATTTCGTCAGGCAATAGTTTAGTTATTGCTTTTTTGAGTTCTTTACTAAAGAGTTTTACATCAAAACTTACTTTTTGGAGTACTGTTTTATAATACTCCAGCATAGCTTTTGCCATATTGAGAGTTTAATTTAATTAGATTAGATTGTTATTCCAAAAATAACCAAAAATAGCTTTATATTATTGTATACATTTCGTTAAAAATTAAACAAATTCATGTTAAAATCCAAATTTCACTATTGAAAAAATTCCTAAACATCTGCTATCTAATCCTTTTCTCACTTGTTCTTGGGGCCTGCGCATCTGGTAAAAAGTTAGACAAAACCATCACAACCACATTGAACCTTGAATCTTTCAGAAATCATTTTACTGGAATTTTGATTTACGATCCAAGTTCCGGTGATACTTTGTACCAGCTCAACAGCGACAAATATTTTACTCCGGCCAGTAATACAAAAATTTTTACCCTTTATACCTCGTTATTACTTCTGCCCAAACAGATTCCCGCATTAAAATATTGTAATGTGAACGACACCCTCTTTATAGAAGGTACGGGTGATCCATCCCTCTTGCACCCATATTTAAACGATAGTTCTGTTACCCGGTTTTTAAAGGGCTTTAAAAACATATCCCTAAACCAGAATAACTTTTCTGATAGCAAATTCGGACCTGGTTGGGCATGGGAAGACTATGATGGATATTACTCTGCAGAACGCAGTGCATTACCTATATTTGGAAATGTGGTAACAATCTCTAATCCGGATACCTTGCGTGTTATTCCCAACTATTTTATTTCGAATGTAAACCGGATAAAAAAGACAGTTAACCGAGAGATAGACGCCAATACTTTTTATTTCGATCCATCAAGAAAAGACACTCTTGAAATTCCATTTATTGCAGATGGTAATATTGTAAAGGTACTTTTGGAAGCAGAGCTCGACCGGGAAATATCGGTAGTTCAAAAAATGCCTTGCGAAGAGAAAATGATACTCTCGGGAATACTAACCGATAGCATTAATAAAAGAATGATGCAGGAAAGTGATAATTTTTTAGCCGAACAATTACTGCTACTCGCTTCCTCTACCCTATCAGACTCTTTAAACACAGGAACAGCCATAGAATATATACTTAAAAATCACCTTAAAGATTTAAAACAACCACCTAGATGGGTAGATGGTTCGGGACTTTCGAGATATAATCTTTTTAGCCCTGAGGCTATTGTATATGTTTTGAACGCAATTTATAGAGATGTTCCAAAAGAGCGACTATTCAATCTTTTTGCAGTAGGAGGAGAATCGGGTACAATAGCTGATTGGTACCCGGGAAATCCCCATCCATATATCTATGCTAAAACTGGCACCCTGGGTAACAATCATAATATTAGTGGGTATTTAAATACTAAATCAGGGAAAACCCTAATATTCAGTTTTATGAATAATCATTTTACGAATTCCTCTTCAGACATAAAAAAACAAATGCAATATGTTTTCGAATGGGTAAGGGACAACTATTAAATTATGTTATTTAAGCTTGCGTATTGTAGGAGCATAATGGTTTTTGCATCTTTTATTTCCCCATTTCTAATCATCTCCAGTGCCTTATCACTAAAAACTTCCAGTACTTCTATATTTTCACTCTCATCTGCAGCGCCCCCACCTTCTCCTACTTTCATTTGCTCTTCGTATTCCCCAATAAAAAAGTGAAGTATTTCAGTTACGGCGCCCGGTGACATATATGATTCAAATACCTTCTTTACATGATGTATTTTATATCCGGTCTCTTCCTCTACTTCTTTTATGATGCACTCTTTCGGATCAGCCCCATCCAGCAATCCGGCGCATACCTCTATCATCATTCCGGAAGGATTACCATTTACATAGGTAGGCATCCTGAATTGTTTGGTAAGAATAACTGTTCCTTTCTGTTTGTTATACAACAATATTGCAGCTCCATTTCCACGGTCATATGACTCGCGAATCTGAGTTTCCCAATCTCCATCATCCTTTTGATATTCGTAAGTGTATTTATATAAGGTGTACCAATTATCTGATAAAACTTCTTTTCTTATATTTCTAATCCTGCTTTTATTCACGTTAATCAGGGTTTATATTATTTGAAGTATTAAATATAATAGGTTTATACGGTAAGTGCATTATTTAAATATCTTCTAAAGGGAATCATTTCTTGGTAAACATTGATCACAGTTTCTTTAAAATCTTTGCTTAATACCTGATCTATTGAAAGCTGGTGAACTACGGCATAGGACTTATTTCTCAACAAATCAATGTAAGGATGCTCCTTTGTAAAACCTTTAGGAGCAGCTTTCAACTTTTCATCAATATATAGGGAGCCAAAAGTTTCTTTAAATGACTCTTTATTGATAATTTTTATTAGTTCTTCGCCATTATAATCTATAGCATCTCTTATACTTCGAAGTGATTTCGGATCCGGCCTCCAAATACCACCTGCAAGCAAAGATTCATTTATACCAATCTGAATATAGAAATCCCCTGTCCCTGGTGCTTTATCCAAGCCCGCGCCAAAGTGATCTTTATAGACAGGTTTGTGCGGGTGAAACATAAGATTATTGTTAATCCTGTTTATGCCCTTTTTTCCCGGAGTGGGGTAATAATTCTTATCAATGCCCGCCAGGGTATTATCCAAATCATCTAACCAGCTAATAAATTCTGCGCGAATTTCTTTGTATCTTTTTCGGTTGATATCCATCCAGGCCTTTGAATTGTTTTTCTCCAATTCACTTAAAAAATCTAATAGCTTTTTAAAATTCATAAAGACATCAGGTCTGGTACTAAAGCTTTATAGGTGTTATTTAGAAACGATTATCGCCATCCAGTAGATCCCCTATTCCTCCCAAAATACTTCCTTCACCTTTGTCTTTTCCTCCCCCTTTTGGTGCTGCAGCCCATATCCTGCCGGCCAGCCTGCTAAAAGGCAGGGATTGAATATAGACCGTTCCGGGTCCTCTTAAAGAAGCGAAGAACAAGCCTTCACCACCAAATACAGTGTTTCTGATTCCTCCAACAAATTCAATATCGTAGTCTATATCCTTGGTAAACCCAACAATACAACCCGTGTCTACTTTTAAAATCTCACCCGGCCCTAACTCTTTCCTGGCCAGGGTACCACCGGCATGAACAAAAGCCATCCCATCACCTTCCAGCTTCTGCATTATAAAACCTTCACCTCCAAAGAGGCCCCTACCAAGTCGTTTAGAGAATTCTATACCTATAGAAACTCCTTTGGCCGCACAGAGAAAGGCATCTTTCTGACAAATAAATTTTCCTCCTTTTTCAGATAAATCAATGGGCAAAATCTTACCTGGGTAAGGAGAAGCAAAACTAACTTCCTTTTTACCATGACCCACATTTAAAAAAGCAGTCATAAATAAGCTCTCACCGGTAAGAACTCGTTTTCCCGCGGAAAATATCTTGCCAAGTACACTGTTATCCTGATTAGAACCATCCCCAAAAATGGTATCCATCTTTATATCCGTATCCATCATCATAAAGCTACCGGCTTCGGCAACAACAGCCTCTTGCGGGTCCAATTCTATTTCCACATATTGCATTTCTTCCCCATATATGTGGTAGTCTATCTCGTGTGCATTCATTGTTAATGTTTTAAGTTATCAATAGTTAGTTGATTTAGAAATGAAAATGTTACAGTTACTACTTAAATATAAAAATATCAGGTTCTTAATTTTACTGTCCATTCAAAATTAAAAGTAGAAACCACTAGTCCTGCTTCATTTATCCCAACAGATTTCATCCAAAATGTTTGCCCCTCTCCTGTGGCAATGGTTTGGTCTAATGCTTCTTTTATCTTCTGCCCATCCTCGCAGGTGAATGTAATTTTACCGGTCGCTTTTTTAGAAAAATTAGCATTATTACTGGCAACAAGCATGGAAATGCTTTCACTGCGTTCTCTAATCTGTGAACTAACCATAATCCCGGTACTAAGTTCGGCTGCCATCCCCTGAACAGCCCAGAACATAGATTTAAATGGGTTCTGATTAAACCATTTATGTCTTACACTAACTACAGCTTTCGCTTCATCGAAAGATCTAAGCCGAATACCGCACCACCAGGCCGACGGTAATTTAAAAAAGGCAAAGACATTGAATTTACTGGGACTTAGGCTCATTGGATTATAAATATAGGGTAAAAATAAGTATTCTATTTTAACTTATAAATGTTAATTCTTTGTTAAATATTAGTACTATGTTTTGCATAATACCTTCTTTTAGCCATATATTTGCATAAGAAACTAATATGCCATGACAGAGACATTGACCAGACACGAAAGAAATTTATCCGCAGTTATTCATGCGTCTACCCTTAGCAAGTACTTTATTCCCTTTGGTAACTTCCTTTTACCACTGGTTTTATGGATTGCAAATAAGAAGGAACACAGCTTTGTTGACTACAATGGAAAACAGGCTTTAAATTTTCAAATTAGCCTTTTATTGTACTCTGTCATTCTTGGAATCATATCTGTTCCTTTTATACTTGGATTTATACCAAGCATTTTTGATGGAGGGTTATTAAATATTCGTGATTACAACGAGTTCAACAATATCAATTTTCATTTTATAGGTGAAAATTTACATTTTGGATGGTGGCTTTGGCCTATTGGAATTACAGGTATGTTGCAGGTTGCGCTCTTTATTATCAATATAGTTTACACCATTTTGGCGACTTTAAGGACAAATGAAGGGCAGTATTTTAAATATCCAATTACGATCAATTTTATAAAGTAATAAACAGCATTAATCAGGCTGTATAATCAGGAGTTATTCATCAATTAAAAAAAGAGTTTATTTATCAATCATCATCAAATGAAAAGCAAAAAAACGAACAGTTAACCAGATGCTGAAATAAAGCCGTGGCTCACGGAACAGCACAAAACAGAATTATGATATTATGAACATAGAAAACACAAAAGCACAGATGCGGAAAGGGGTTTTGGAATATTGCATACTCTCCATTCTAAAAGGAGAAGATAAGTATGCTTCTGAAATTCTTGGAACCCTTAAGGACGCAAAGATGCTGGTAGTTGAAGGTACAATTTATCCTTTACTAACCAGGTTAAAGAATGCCGGCTTGCTGAATTATCGCTGGGAGGAATCAACCTCCGGCCCCCCAAGGAAATATTACGCACTTACAGAAACGGGTAAAGTATTCCTGAAAGAATTAAACATAACCTGGGATGAACTTAGAAGTGCAGTTAATTTGGTTACCAATACTAAAAACAACTAATAATGAACAAAACAGTAAATATAAATCTCGCAAATATACTTTTTCACATAGATGAAAAAGCATTTAACAAATTACAGCGCTACCTGGAATCAATTAAGCGCTCATTTTCCGGAACTGCCGGAAGCGATGAAATCATTGCTGATATTGAAGCCAGGATAGCTGAACTTTTCCAGGAGAAAATGGAAAACGACAGGCAGGTTATAACTCTTAAGGAGGTAGATGAAGTCATCAACATTATGGGACAACCCGAAGACTACATGGTAGATGAAGACATTTTTGAAGATGAACCAAGAAGAACTAGTGAATCACGTCCAAGAATTAAAAAACTCTACAGAGATATTGACAACAAATATATTGGAGGAGTTTGCGCCGGGCTAGAACATTATCTAGGGTTCGATGTCATATGGATACGCCTGATATTCATTGTATTGGGTATTTTTACAGGTTTTGGTTTTATTGCCTATATCTTACTGTGGATTTTGGTACCAGAAGCCGCAACCACTTCTCAGAAATTGGATATGAGAGGTGAGCCTGTAAACATCAGTAATATTGAACGAAAAGTAAAAGAGGGTTTTGATGATGTTGCAGATAAAGTAAAGAGTGTAGATTATGAAAAAGTAGGTAACCAGGTAAAAAGCAGTGGCAAAACATTTTTTGATGCCCTAGGCGACATTATCATGTTCCTGTTCAAAGTTTTTGGAAAATTTATTGGGATCTTATTAATTATAATAGGAGCTGCAACCTTAATTGGTCTCTTTGTAGGATTATTCACTGTTGGAATTTTAGACATTGTACATATCCCTGGTATAGACTTTTATGATATGGTAAATTCCACCTCCGCCCCGGTATGGCTTGTTTCTCTACTATGCTTTTTCGCAATAGGAATTCCGTTTTTCTTTCTGTTATACCTGGGATTAAAAATTCTTGTGAATAACCTTAATTCTATCGGCAACATAGCTAAATTTTCATTGCTGGGATTATGGCTACTATCTATTATCGGACTGAGTGTATTAGGAATTCAACAAGCTTCTGCTCACGCTTTTAACGGGACAACCACTGTTAAAGAAGATTTGAATTTTGATCAAGGAATTGACACCTTACGCATTAGCCTAATATCTAGTGATCTTTATGAAAATCAGGAAAATGTAGGGATCAATGGGATGACTATTACCTATGATGAAAATGGGGATAAACTGTTATTTGCCAACGACGTGCGTTTTGATATTAAGAAGTCTGAGGACTCCATTGCTCATATTCGAATCAGAAAGGACGCAGACGGAAATTCTTTTGCAACTGCAAAAGAACGGGCAAGTGCAATCGATTACAGTTATTCCGTTGTTGATAAGACCTTATTACTAGATAATTTTCACACAACAGATGCTAAAAATAAGGTAAGGGACCAGGAAGTACGCGTTACGGTTTTTGTTCCGGTAAAAAGCGTCATAAGGTTTGACGAATCTGCCAAACGCCACATTGGGAGAGTAACCCGATACGACAAGGATATTTATCGTAGCGAAATAATAGATTACCAATGGCTTATGAAAGACAATGGTGTATTACAGTGTTTGGACTGTCCCGAAGATCTGGAAGAGGAGGAGAATGAAGATGAAGATGGTCGTATAATTATTAATGGGGAAGGAGTAGATATAGACATTAAAGACAATGGGGATTCCTTTAAAATGAAAATCGATGAGGACGGAGTAAAGATCAAAACCGATGATAATAATTGAAAGTTTACAATTCATCATTGCTATTCAACAACTGAGTAATACATATTCTATTTTTCTAACAAAAACATGGAATTTTAATCAATCAAATTAAAACAATAATCACTAAATCAGAGTCCAGCTAAAATTTGGACAATAAAAAAACGACTATCATGACAACATTAGCAAGAATTACAATCGCATTTATCCTGGCACTATTTCTTTCCTCTTGTGCCTTTGACATTAATATTGGTGACGGCAAAAAAGGAAACGGGGTTGTTGCCGAAGACCGAAGAGAAGTAACTGAAGAGTTTACCGTTGTGTCTGCCCAGGAAGGCCTGGATGTTTATGTTACGCAGGCCAAAGATTTTGAAATCACCGTGGAAGCCGATGACAACGTTATCGATTTAATTGGTACGGATATCAGGGATGGTAAGTTAAAAATCCATGCTATAGAAAATATTGGCAGAGCAACTAAAAAAGTATATGTTTCTATGCCCGATATTACAGGATTGGAAACTTCAAGTGGTGCTGATTTAATTGGGAAAAGTGTTATTGAATCTGATAAAATATCATTGAATGCCAGTAGTGGATCAGATCTGCAGGTAGAACTAAATGCCGATGAGGTTGATGCCAATACCAGCAGTGGGGCGGATATTAGATTATCCGGCGAAGCCAATATGTTATATGCCAATGCCAGCAGTGGCTCAGATATTAAGGCCAGAGATTTTACCGTACAAACCTGCCGTGCCGATGCTAGCAGCGGAGCAGATATTTCTGTAAATGTATCTGAATCTCTGACTGCTGACGCCAGTAGCGGTGGTGATATTTCCTATTCCGGAGAAGCAACAGTTCAAATGAAAAAATCTGTTTCCGGAAGTGTTCATAAAAATTAAGATTCTATATTCAATTTTAAATAACATATATTTTCTTTAAACTAATTTTATAACCCCGGTATTCTTGCCGGGGTTTTATTTTATGATAGTTGGGATTTATTTATATTCGTATTAAACAATTGGTTAATGAATCTCACTCTAAAGAAGTATACTTTATCCTTGAAACATACCTTTAGTATTTCAAGGGAATCCTATGATTCACAAGATACTTTAATAGTTACTCTTTCGTCTGAAAATTGTAACGGTTATGGAGAAGCAACTTCCAATCCGTATTACGGCATTAGCTGTGAAAGCATGATCTCTGAAATAGAAGGAATTCGTCCAGAAATAGAGGCCTATAATTTTCATAATACTGAAGACTTTTATTCTTTTATTGCCTCCAGAGGATTGAGCAACTTTGCCTTATGTGCTTTAGATCTGGCTGCTCATGACCTCTATGGTAAAATCATGGGAAAACCACTTTATGAGATTTGGGGTACTTCTATTGAGAATTATCCAATTACCAATTATACGATTGGTCTGGATACCGTTGATAAAATGGTTGCAAAAATGAAAGAAAAACCCTGGCCTATTTACAAAATTAAGTTAGGAACGGATAACGATGTGGCCATTGTTAAGGAGTTGCGAAAACATACAACATCTATTTTCAGGATTGATGCCAATTGTGCATGGACGGCGACGGAGACTATTCATAATGCACCCTTGCTAAAAGACCTGGGCGTTGAGTTCCTGGAACAACCCCTAAAAGCTGATAATTGGGAGGGAATGGAAAAAGTAATTCACCAAAGTGTTCTTCCGGTAATTGCCGACGAAAGCTGTATTGAAGAGGGTGATGTAGAGAAATGCTATCTCCATTTTAATGGTATAAATATTAAGTTAACAAAATGTGGGGGGCTTACACCAGCTCTCCGTATGATAGATAAAGCCAGCGAACTAGGGATGAAAGTCATGGTAGGGTGCATGACCGAATCTACCGTTGGGATTTCTGCTATTGCCCAGCTATTGCCAAAATTGGATTATGTAGATATGGATGGGGCAATGTTATTAGCTGAGGATATTGCAAAGGGGGTTCAAATTAAAGAAAAAGGCCGTGTAGTTTTTCCTGATATTAATGGCAGCGGAATAGAATTGTTCAAATGACCTCTAATATTGATTCTTTTCCGGGACGCGAAATTATAATTGAGCGAAAGAAATTTCTTTACTTTGGTGGAACCGCCTATTTTGGGATGCAAACTGATAGGGAATTCCAGAATGTTTTTATCGCAAATATCAAAAAATATGGCACCAGCTACGGCGCTTCCAGAAAGTCCAATGTTCAGCTATCGGTTTATAGAGACGCTGAAACTCATCTTTCAAAATGGGTTGGTAGTGAAGACTGTGCAGTTCTATCATCAGGATATCTTGCGGGTCAATTGATTTGCAGCTTATTCAGCGGTAAAAAAT
>Ga0209013_10005447_pt1 | contig 10962 bp, 7 predicted proteins | sample Cruoilmetagenom2_FD_187291 | JGI IMG/M metagenome (GOLD analysis project Ga0209013, IMG submission 187291) | Oil polluted marine microbial communities from Coal Oil Point, Santa Barbara, California, USA - Sample 2 (SPAdes) (version 2) | ecosystem: Environmental > Aquatic > Marine > Oil seeps ...
CTGGCCAATGCCATCGCCCGGCACCAGGCTGCGGAAGAGAATCTGCGCCGCTGGCGTGCACTCACCCCGCGCGAGCAGGAAGTGAGCGCATTAACCTGCCTGAATTTCACCAATGTCCAGATCGCCGATCACCTGACGATCTCGCCTGAGACGGTAAAAACCCATATTCGCAATGTACTGGCCAAATTTAAACTGCACAGCAAGAATGAGCTGCGCCAGAATCTCAGCGACTGGGATTTCAGTGCCTGGGCGGAAGCCAATGTCGTCAGCCGAGAGCGCGAAAAATTAAATCTGGAGAAGCTTGTCAGTTAGCCGCCAGCTGGTTGATTCTCAGGCAGCCTTCCCGGGCTGATTTCGTCCGCTTCATTATCCAAAACTTGCTTGGATCCATATGCGATGATGAACATACAGGCCACGGCTGCATAAGCGATCAGCTTTTGCCCCGTCACCTGGATGATTAAGCCAGTTTGGGTATCCGTTCCAGGTCCGTAGAAGAGCAGCCAGATATATATTCCCAACAGAATACCGAAAGAGAGATTGGCCCACCCATACTTGTTGGGGAAACCAGGGTGTAAAAAAATCGCCAGGGCATAGAATGAGACCGCGATAAAAAAAGTGACGAAAGCCAGCTGGACGAAAAGTGCGTGTGGTGCCAGGTAGATGTCAGCGGGGGTGAAAGCCACTCCGATGAAAGATAATCCCGACAAAATACCGAATGTGGAACCTGCCAGGCTGCTAATTCTCAATTTGGTCGTACCCCAGAATAAGCTGGGAGCCAGGAGGTAGTACAGGATCATGGCTGCTCCAGCCAGGGAGAGGGCGGCGGTGAAAAGGACAAACGAAGCAGTTTGCGGACCGCCCGCATAGCTCTGGGATAATCCCAATTCGCTGAAAAAATTTTCGAAGAACCGGTAACCGGCTTGATCTGGATTAGTGCGCGAGCCTCCAGGGTAGAAAATCATGGCCAGAGTGGTCAATAATGGAAATAAAAGGCAGGCTGCCATGACCAGGGTGAGTAATTTTTGTCTCAATACCTTCTCCTCGATCGATCCATTGTCTGGTTTGCAGTTATTGCTTTGTGATGAGCATTTCAAATGCTGTATTGTAAGAATGTTTTTCCGATAATTATAGCAGCAGCTATACCAACATCGTTGACCTGGATCAGACCCAGAAACAATTCATTGAAGTTCTAACCTCCATTTTGAAGCGAGCCTTCAATAGCTAGCAAGATTTCATCGGCTCGAAATATGCGGTTTCGTGCCTGGCCGGTGATTTCTCTCAATATACCCAACTGAACCAATTTCTCAACATAACGGGAGGCAGATCGATAAGGAACACCGATGGCTGTTTCAACCTGCCGGACAGTCAAAATCGGGCGCTCGAACAATAAATCTAGAGTTACAATCAGTCGTTCAGCTGCACGTTCAGTCTGGATTTGTTCAATGTATGCATCATAAAGTGTTCGCAGTTGGGTAATACGTTGGTTTACATCCAGAGATTGGATGCTGATACCCGTCAGAAAGAAATGCAGCCAATCTTCCCATTTACCCTGCTGACTCACTGCCAGGAGTCGCTCATAATATTCCTGCAGATTGGCTTCGAAATAGGCGCTCAAATAAAGCAGTGGTTGTGGTATTAGATTCCAGGCATACAGTAAAAGGATAACAAGCAAACGGCCGATGCGACCATTGCCGTCCAGAAATGGATGGATAGCCTCGAATTGATAGTGGATCAATGCAACCCGCACCAGGGCAGGCAATTCACTGGGGGTGTGCATGAAATATTCTAGTTGATTGAGTGCTGTCAACATTTCCTGAACTGGTGGTGGCACATAGGCTGCATTTTGCAATGTGCTTCCGGCGGGGTCAATCCAGTTCTGGCTGCGCCGAAAATTCCCCGGTGTCAGATGCTCTCCGCGTACGTTTTCCAGTAATCTGGCATGCAGTTCTCGGATCAGGCGCAAACTGGTCGGCAGGGTTTCCAAACGTTTTAGTCCATAATCCATTGCTTTCACGTAGTTGTGAACTTCATTGGCATCCGAATCAGGATCTAAAAAAGAGAGCTGCTGAGCTTCAAAGGTATAAAGATCTGAAAGTGAAGCGCGAGTTCCCTCGATCCTGGTGGATACCACTGCTTCTCGCCGGATGAATGGCTGCACCAGCCAATTCAAACTGGTCAGAGATATGTCCAGACTGGCGAGCTTGCCAAGATTTCGTTCTGCTTCAGCCAGGATTGAAACCAGAGCAGGGGACCAGTTAATAGCAGGCGGCAGATCGGCTGGCAGGAAATACCAGTAACCTTTCGGATGTTGGATCGGTATGCCAGCGGAGCTATGCTGGTAATTTCTTGGGTCCATGGTGGAATTTACCCGGAAAACGTGTCAATATGCGGAATTATATTGACATTTTATCACGAAAGTGTCAACAAGGTATTGAGTTATTGACACTTTCGTGACCGGATGGGACCTGTTGAGAGTGTTACATGTGATTCGATATGAAATTAATTTCATCATTTGTGAAAGCACCTTGAAGGATATAATTGATGCACGAATTCGTGCAAGTTGAAAGTGCAAATTTCCATGGATTATAAGTAAGACCAAGCATTTCTCACGATTTGGGATAAAGAGATAGTTGAATTTGAAAAAAATTCTGGGGATCATCCCCGCTTACAATGAAGAAAGGCGCATCGCAAAGGTCGTCCTGGGAGCACTGGAGCACATACCTGTGCTGGTGCTCGATGATGGCTCGCAGGATAAGACATCCCAGATCGCTGAAAAGGCCGGCGCGCAGGTTATCCGCCAGGCACCCAACCAGGGAAAAGGGGTTGCACTGCGCAGAGGATTTCAAGAAGCGCTGGAGGCTGGTTTCGAGGCGGTGATTACGCTGGATGCAGACGGGCAGCACGATCCAGGGGAGATTCCCGGCTTTCTTGATGTATTCCGGAAGTCGAAACCTGGTCTGGTCATCGGGGAGCGAGATTTCAACCAGATTCCGCCGGTCCGCAGGCTGGCAAACTCCCTGGGGAGGTGGATCTTTTCCTGGGCTGTGGGACACCCCATACCAGATAACCAGTCAGGCTACCGGTTATTGAGCCAGCGCATGATGGAAGCTGTCTTGGGAAGCCAGGAAAGCGGCTTTGAATTTGAGGTTGAGATGATCGTGATCTGCCTCCAAAGCGGGTATTCCCTGGAATGGGTTCCGATCAAGACCATTTATCAAGATGAAGGCAGCCATATCCATCCGCTGCAGCATATATTTGAATTCACCCGCATGGTCCTGCAGACCAGGCGCAGGATGAAGAATACCTAGATTTTATGAGTTAGGGGGGATAACAAACCAGGCTTTTCGTATAGTTATCTGTATTAATCCTGCGTATTTGGAGCTGAATGTGATTGCAGGTCTTCACCGGCTGGGTTTACATACCTGCGCTGGTAATGCAGCACGCCCAGCAGCAGCCCAAATTGGAAGATCGCTGCCAGGATAATGGCAAACTGGTAGTAATAGAACAAAAACAAGTTGATGATCGTCAGATACACCAGCAGGGTGATATAGCTGGTCCGCAGCCCACGTGCTTCAGCGCCTTTATTAAACAGAACTGAGCCGTATATCAGCAGTATGCCTGCCCCCAGCAGTACTAACTGAGAAGTGATGTACCAGAATGTTTCAACTGCCTCTCCCGTACTGAAATTGATGAAAAAGAAGATGGTTGAGAAGGCCGGGAGAATGACAGAACCCAATCCGAGTAGAAATATCCCCAGGAACAACAAACTTTTCAGTCGTTTTCGGTCCAGGTGCTGCAGCTCAAATTCTCGCAATCGATCAGCGATGCGCTGCAGCCACCCGGGATGGCTTGTTGTTAATACAAGTTGGTTTCTGTCAAAATAATTGTATAAATCCTGCGCCAGGTTGGTTAAATCCGGGTTTTCACCCTGCTCGATTACGTAGGTTAAGCGGTTCTTGATCTCGATCTGCTCTTTCTCGTCGAGGTCATGGTCCAGGATCTCCTCCATCAGTTCCAGGGTGGCGTAGAGCTCGCTACGGGGATGGCGGGGGCGCGGCTTTGAGATCTGCAGGTAAATCAAGACGCAGATCAAGAAAAAAGCGTATATGATCGGTGCGGCAGGGGTGAAAAAATAATCGTAACTGGCAGTCACGAATTTGCCCACTTCATCGATGAATAATCCAATTCCAACGCCGGCCAGGATGGCGGTCACCCGGTAAACCCAGCGGTTGGCGATCACCAGCGGCAGGAGAGCTGCGATAAAGAGCAGCAAGCCGCCCCACAAGACGTGAGAAATGTGCAGGACGCCGTCTCCTATTTGCGGATACCCGGTCAGCGCTAGGAACAGCCTGGTTAAAGAGACAGACAAAGCGAAGCTGAGCAGTGTCAGCAGCAAATAGGTATCCCCGTGCGGGCGGCGCACCGGTTGGCGGATGGCGTGATAGTATCGATTCATGATAATTTTTGTGCGCGTGAATTATAACTCGAAGTTTTCCCGCTTAGCTGAAGAAATGCCAACCTTGAATTTTAAATACTCAGAACAAAATTCTATTTGTCAACCACAATCTATCGAAGTGTGTGCAGCATAGGACCTGTTGGGTTAAACAAATATCCGGAGCCAGATGCATATCTGGCTCCGGATATATTCTGGTAATTCAGGGCAGGGGTGGACGATTGATTGTAATCGCGGTTTCATGATTATCGTTCGCATTGTATTCCCAGCCTGAGGCTGAGACATTTATTACAGTAAAAGTGACACTCCCAAGCGTTGTCTTTAAATTGGACAGCGTAATAGAGCAGTACCCGCTGGAGGATGTCGTGCAGCTCATCTCCCTGCCGGTGGACCAGGAACCGGAGACGGTCGCCCCCTCTAACACGTTATCTCCGCTGCCATGAATTGTGACGTTAACAAACGCATCCCAGCGGCCCTTTCTGCCCAGCTCGCTATCCCCAATCAGGTCAGCCACGTGCATGCTCTGGGGCACACTTGATCCCACGGTGACCTGCTGGGTGGCAGTGTCGGTAGCGCCATCATCATCTGTGACAGTCAATTCTACTATGTAGGTACCTTCTCTAGCATATGGATGTGATGTGGTTACCCCGGAGCCTGTAATTGCATCACCAAAATCCCACTCATAAGAAACGATGGATCCATCGCTATCCGATGAGCCGGTACCATTAAAGTCGCAGCTTAACCCCGTGCAGGAATATGTGAAACTGGCTTGTGGGGGTTGATTCTGCGGGACGGCATCCTTGTAAACCACGATAACTGTACCATCGCTGTCCGGTTCGGAATCGTGATTATCCGCTGGCTTGTAGTTCAAGTCTGTGTGGATGATGTTGGTGATCGTGTAAACAGGGCTCAACACATTTCCCTTGATATTAGTTTTATCGATATAGCAAAAACCGCTGGCATCCGTGGTGCAGCTCCCGCTGCCCGAAATACCTTCGGTCCAGGTACCTTCCACGGTCGCATTTGCCACCGGGTTTTCATATGCATCGTGGACTGTGATCTCTACCTTGGCATTCCAGCGGTTGCGCGGCGCGGCAATTGAAATTGCATCCAGATCGCCAACATGCATGGATGAAGAGGTGATCGTATAGCTGACCGTCGCCTGGGCGCAGTCATTATCCGGATCGCAAACTTGGTAGGTGAAGCTGTCAGTGCCCGAATAGGCTGGTGGTGGAGTATAAAGACCGGAACTGCAATCGCCGACCACGGATGCCGAAGCCCCACCACCGGGATGAGCGGATATTGTACAGGTCAAATCATCCCCATCCACGTCATTGACATCAGGAATCCAGGTGTCAGTAGTATTTTCTTGCGTGCTATCGTTGATGATATTTGCTGTTGGTGCATCGTTAACGGGATTTATTGTGATGGATATGGTTCCAGTCGAACTATCTATCTGCCCATCGTTTGCAACAAAAGTGAAACTGTCACTGCCGTTGAAATCAGGATTTGGTTGATAAGACATGAATGGAAGCGTACCGGAGAGCACCCCATTTGCCGGGGTTGTGGCGATGGAGAAAGTCAACGTAACGTCATCCGGATCGCTGCCGGTCAGCGTGATAGGCAATGATATATCTTCGTCTGTCGAAAGCGATTGGCCGTTGGCAATGGGAGGGTCGTTGACTGTGGTGATCTGGATAGAAATTTTGCCTGGATCGCTGTCCAATGTGCCGTCGTTCGTGATGAACGTGAAACTGTCGGCTCCAAAGTAATCCTCAGCTGGTGTGTAAACCAGATTAGGCTCTGTTTCACTTAAAGAGCCGTGAAGTGGTCCTGTTACCACGGAATACGATGATATTACTCCATCCACATCTGCCCCAGATAAGGTGATCCCAACCGGTGTATCCTCCGCTGTAACGACATTATCATCATTGGCGGTTGGCGGATCGTTAACCGGGTCCACTGTGATCGAGATAATTCCCGGATTGCTGTCTGCGGAACCATCATTGGCGACGAAGGTAAAGCTGTCCGCGCCGTAGTAATTTGCATTTGGTTGATAGGTCACGTTCGGTGCTGTGCCGGTCAAGGTACCGTTATTGGGCTGCACAGTGATGGAGTAAGTCAGTGGATCGTTCTCAGGATCGCTCGCAGTCAGGGTGATCGGTAAACCAATATCTTCATCGGTGCTGAGTGATTGATCATCGACACTTGGTGGATCATTGGCTTGAGTGACCTGGATCGAGATTGTTCCAGGTGCACTATTCAGTGTGCCGTCGTTAGTGATAAAGGTGAAGCTATCCGCTCCGACATAATCAGCATCTGGTGTGTATACAAGGTCAGGGGCTGTCTCGCTCAAGCTTCCATGCAGCGGATTGGTTTCCACAGAGTAGGTGAAAGAATCGCCATCCACGTCGCCCCCAGTAAGGATGATACCAATCGGCGTGTCCTCCTCAGTGCTGACCGAATCATCGATAGCGGTCGGAGGATCGTTGACCGGGTCCACAGTGATCGAGATAATTCCCGGATTGCTGTTTTGTGAACCGTCATTGGCGACAAATGTAAAGCTATCCGGACCGAAGTAATCGGCATCTGGTTGGTAGGTCACAGCGGGTGGAGTGCCGGTCACGGTGCCGTGTGCTGGCTGCACGGTAATGGAGAAGGTCAGCGGGTCATTTTCCGGATCGCTGCCGGTCAGGGTGATTGGTAACGATGTGTCTTCATTTGTGCTGACGGATTGGTCATCTACTTGTGGTGGGTTATTGGCACCCAGCTGCAGCGCATCGTAAGCCAACAGGAACGGAGCCCCGTTGCACTGGGTTGAAATCCATTCCACGCGGTCCCCGCTGGTGCCCTGCTTGAAGTTGGCATAGCTACCGGTTCCCACGGCTTGCTTGGGAGCCCAGGTGCTGCCATCATAATGGCGCATGTACAATTGCCCATTTGCTTCAAACAACATCCAGGCTTGTCCATCAGGTGCCTGGGTTATCGTAGGCCATCTGAAGAGATCCTCACCGGAACCTAATTCTAATTCTTCATAATCGCTCCATGATCCATTATCGAAGCGGCGAAAATATATATTTGTGAAGAGCTCATATCCCATATACAGCCGGTCACCAACACCCGCTAAAGAGACGCCGTAATCCCCACTGGTCATCGCCTGGAAGGAGGCGATTTGGGTTTGATCAAACCAGGTTTGGCCACCATCAGTGGAGCGTACTGTATGGAGAAAGAAGTCGGTAAATATCCATACTTGGTTCATCGTTTTGGTAGCGATGTAAATATTATCCCCGTTGGCATGGATGGTGGCGTAGCGAGTATTTGCCCCGGCGCTCGGGGTGCCAAAGCTGGGGTTGATCTCGGTCACCGGCTCGCTCCAGGTGCCGCCCTGATCCGAAGAGGAGCGGTAATACAACAGGGGAGCATTATCTAAGCTGGAAGCCAGCAAATGCAGTTTGCCGTTGGTTGGGTCCAGGAACAGGTCCGGCCGGACGGCATCATATGTGCTGCCCATTAAAGCCTCAGCCTGGCTCCACGAACCAGACAAGAGTGGTTTCTGGGTGAAAAAGATCTGGTATGGAGCACCGGCCGCGCTGCGCCTGGGGATGGCAACATAGAGATTTTGAGCATCGACTGCCAGCGCGGAGTGATAGGTCTCCAACTCGTTGGAGTAGACATCCGGCTGCAGGTCCCATTTGGCGCCATTGTTAGTTGAAGTGGCATAGCGTATCCGGTACAGGGCGCCATCCTGGGTGTGCCAGATCACATGCAGCTTTCCTGAAGCATCCCGCACCAGCTTGCGGGCATGCGCATACCCGCTGGCGGTGCCGTTGGTCGAGAACATGCCATCTGGAGGTGTTTCCTGGGATGTAACGTTGGATACGGCGCGCAAGGCATCTATACGCCCATAGCCAAAGGTGGCATCAAAGCCTGGTGGACTGAGGTCAACCGCGGTGCTTTCGATGATCGACCGCAGGTCGAAGTTGGTGCGGTCGGTATCCTGGGAAAGCAGCAAACCACCCAAACCAGCCACGAGCGGCGAAGACAACGAGGTGCCGCTGCCGATGCCATATTCATCGCCAGGCAGCGCCACGAGGATGTTTTCCCCTGGTGCGGCCACAGAGATGTAGTCCTGGGCGTAATTTGAGAAGCAGGCATGGGCATCTGATTCCCCGGTGGCCGCGATGGCCATCGCATTGTCGTACCCGGCCGGGTACATGGGGGCATTGGCGCCATCATTGCCGGCTCCTGCCACGACCAGCGCACCCTGCGTCCAGGCGTAATCCACCGCATCCTGCAGCACCTGGTCACCGGCGGTTCCTGCCAGGCTCAGGTTGATCACCTTTGCGCCGTTATCCGCAGCATAAGTAATCCCATTTGCCACAACATCAAGGTAACCAATGCCCTGATCGGACATCACTTTGACCGCCATCACCTGGCACCAGGGGCAAACTCCGGCCACTCCGGAACCGTCCAGGATACCAGCCATCACGCTGGAGACAGCTGTGCCGTGCAAATTATCGTCAAGTGGGTCGGAATCGTTGTTAACGAAATCCCAGCCCCAGGTGTCGTCGATAAACCCGTTGCCATCATCGTCGAGTCCATTCTCAGCTATTTCTCCGTCATTGGACCAGACATTGGCTGCCAGGTCGGTGTGAGCTGGATCGATTCCAGTATCGACCGCAGCCAGCACCACCGGAATCTTATCCGGTTCGCTGAAGGTCGCCCAGGCCGCGGGAGCTTGAATCTTCGTCAAAGCCCACTGGTCGGTGATCTCTTCCTGCTGGAGGGCGCTGATCTGCAGGATGTAGTTCGGCTCGACATATTCAACGCCATGCCGGTTCGAAATGCGGTTCAGTGCCTCTTCCACGGTTAACCCGGGTGGGAGTTTGACAAGTTTCACCCCCAGGGCAGGTATCGTGCGCTTTACTTTCAAGTTCAAGGCGGCCAGGTGCTGAGCTGCCTGGGCGGAATTAACCCAGGGTTGAAATTTGACCAGCACCTCGCCGGGTGCATGCGGGGCTAATTCCTTATTCGCCTGGCCAGGTGGATCAGGCGTTTGCGCCAGGGCTGATGGCGCGATGAAACTCGTGATCAGCAGGATGCAGACCAAATTGATTAATTTCTTTGCCATGATCCCCTCCTTCACGGGAAAACAACAATTATTCTGTTTGGAACAGGAAAGAAAGCCAGTTGAACGTATCACTCACAGGTGAAGAATCCTTACCTTCATTGATTAAATCCCCCTTGAGGTGTTCACAATCTCTTGTCCACCCCGACGATGTACCTGTGATGGGTGAATTGATGCCCTAACAGTGTACCAAAAATGGACATTGATTGCAATAAAAATCATCATAAAAATCATGTAAAGTCGAGCAGACCGCATAAATTCAATTCAAATACCGAATATTTCGTATAGCCGTCAGTTTGATATTAATTTAATAAGAAGCCAGCCTTTGACAGGCATCTGTCAAAGGCTGGAAAAACCCGAATAAAAGTATTGATTTAATAGAGGACCTGTTTACTAACCTCCCAGGTAAGCCTTTTTCACCTCCGGATCCTCCAAAAGCTGCTTGGAATCTCCTTCCAGGACCAGGTTGCCGCTTTCCAGGACATAGCCGCGCTGGGCGAACTGCAGCGCCATGCGCGCATTTTGCTCGACCAGCAGGATAGTGGTACCTTGTTTATTGATTTCGGTTAACACATTAAAAACGTCCATCATCAGCAGCGGGGCAAGACCCATGGAGGGTTCATCAAGCAGCATCACTTTCCTCCCGCTGACCAGGGCCCTGCCAACGGCCAGCATCTGCTGCTCACCACCACTTAAAGTACCGGATCGCTGGGTCATGCGTTCTTCCAGACGGGGAAAAATGGAATATACCCACTCCGTATCCTGGCTGATTTGACGCTTATCTTTGCGTGCATAAGCAGCTACGCGCAGATTCTCAGCTACTGTCAAATTCCCGAACAGACGCCTACCCTCAGGTGCATGCGAAATACCCAGTTCACTGACCACTTTATCCGCATTGTATTCGAGCAAATCTTTGCCCTTGAAAGTCATTTTGCTGCCCTTGTCGACCGGCACCAGGCGAGATATCGCTCGCAGAGTAGTGCTCTTTCCAGCCCCGTTTGCACCAATAATCCAGACGATTTCACCTTCTTCTACCTGGAAGCTCACCCCGTGCAGGGCTTTGATACGATCGTAGGAGACCCCTAGATTTTCAATGGAGAGTAACATTACGTCACCACCTCCTTACCCAGATAAACCTCAATAACCGCCGGGTTGTTGCGAATCTCATCTGGACCCCCTTCTGCAATCACTTCCCCGAAAACCAGGGTTTGAATCACTTCACAAAGCTCTATGCCGATCAGACCTCCTGGTTAAAAGAGGGCAGGTTGTTTACTCCCGCCCTCCTCCATTATCGATCACGGCTTAAGCACTGGATTCAATCGAGAATATGGGGAATATCTCTACAATTATGGGCACACCTGCTGGTAGAATTCGAACTCGC